>Ga0209768_10000215_pt1 | contig 39140 bp, 31 predicted proteins | sample LauGreSBDMM110SD_3_FD_187564 | JGI IMG/M metagenome (GOLD analysis project Ga0209768, IMG submission 187564) | Freshwater lake microbial communities from Lake Michigan, USA - Sp13.BD.MM110.SD (SPAdes) (version 2) | ecosystem: Environmental > Aquatic > Freshwater > Lake | place: Lake Michigan... | reverse complement strand
CGGGTCATGATGCGGTCATTGCCGCGGCGCGAACCGTAGGAGTTGAAGTCCTTCTTCGACACGCCCGCCGCGAGGAGGAACTTGCCGGCCGGGGTCTCTTCCTTGAAGGCGCCGGCAGGCGAGATGTGGTCGGTCGTGACGGAGTCGCCCAGGAGGGCCAGCGGGCGGAGCTTCGCGAGCGTCGGCACCGGCGGAGGCGTCATGGAGAAGCCCTTGAAGAACGGTGGCTCCTGGATGTACGTGGAGGATTCCTTCCAGCTGAAGCGCGCGCCCGTGCCGCCCTGGACGCCCTTCCACTCCGCAGTGGCGTTGGCGAGGGAGTCGGCGGCGTACTTCGATTTGAACATCGCGGGCTTGAGGCCGCGGGCGACGTGGTCGGCGACTTCGGCCTGGGTGGGCCAGAGGTCTTTCAGGAAGACCGGCTGGCCGTCCTTACCCGTGCCGAGCGCCTCATTATCGAGGTCGATGTCGACGCGGCCGGCGAGGGCGAAGGCGACGACGAGGGGCGGGGACATCAGGAAGTTCGCGCGGACCGCTCCGTGGACGCGAGCTTCGAAGTTACGGTTACCCGAGAGGACGGAGGCCGTGACGAGGTCGCCGTTCTTGATGGCGCCTTCGATATCGGCGTCGAGGGGGCCAGAATTACCGATGCAGGTCGTGCAGCCGTAGCCGACGAGGTTGAAGCCGAGTTGGTCGAGGTAGCCCGAGAGCTGAATCTCGTTGAGGTAGTCGGTGACGACGCGGGAACCAGGGGCCAGCGAGCACTTCACGTTCGGGTTCACCGTCAGGCCTTTCTCGACAGCCTTCTTGGCGACGAGGCCGGCGGCCACCATCACGGAAGGATTCGAGGTGTTGGTGCAGGAGGTGATCGCGGCGATCACGACCGAGGCGTGCTTGAGCGAGCGGCCCGTGGCGCCTACGGCGGCGGCGGCGTCGCGGGCGGTCGCGGCCATACCGAAGCCGTTCTTGTCCTTCGGTGCGGTGAAGAGCGTGTTGAAGGACTCCTTGATCTTCGGGAGATCGATGCGGTCCTGCGGGCGCTTCGGGCCGGAGACGCAGGGGACGACTGTGCTGATGTCGAGGTCGATGGTCTGCGTGTAATCGATGCTGCCGGCCTTCGGGATACCGTAGAGGCCCTGAGCTTTGTAATATTCCTTCACCAGCTCGATGTGGGACTCTTCGCGACCCGTCTGGCGGAGGTAGTCGAGGGACTTATCGTCGACCGGGAAGAAGCCCATCGTGGCGCCGTATTCCGGAGCCATGTTGGCGATCGTGGCGCGGTCGGCGAGCGAGAGGGCCTCGGTGCCTTCGCCGTAGAACTCGACGAACTTACCGACGACCTTGGCTTTGCGGAGGATTTCCGTGAGGCGGAGGGTGAGGTCGGTCGCCGTGACGCCTTCGCGGAGACGACCGGTGAGGTTAACGCCGATGACTTCGGGCGTCTGGAAGTAGACCGGCTGGCCGAGCATGCCCGCTTCGGCTTCGATGCCGCCCACGCCCCAACCCACGACGCCGATGCCGTTGATCATCGTGGTGTGGGAGTCGGTACCGACGAGGGTGTCTGGATAGAACACGCCGTCTTTCTGGAAGACCAGCTTGGCTAGGAACTCCAGATTGACTTGGTGGACGATGCCGATGGCCGGCGGGACGACGCCGAAGGTCTTGAAGGCCTGCATGCCCCACTTGAGAAATTCGTAGCGCTCGGTGTTGCGGCCGAATTCCTGGCGCAGATTCTCAAGGAATGAAGAAGCGGTGCCGGCGCGATCGACCTGCACCGAGTGGTCGACGACGAGATCGACGGGCACGAGTGGTTCGATGACGGCGGAATCCTTGCCGAGCTTGGCGACGGCTTCGCGCATGGCGGCGAGGTCGACGAGGAGCGGCACCCCGGTGAAATCCTGGAGAACGATGCGCGCAACGACGAAAGGGATCTCCGTGTCGACGGGCTTGGCGGCATTCCATGCAGCGAGCGTCTTCACGTCATTCTCCGTGACCGCGACGCCGTCGCAGTTACGCAGCACGGATTCGAGGACGAGCCGGATGGAGACCGGTAGGCGCGAGACTTTGCCGAGACCGGCCTGTTCGAGCGCGGGCAAGGAGTAGATCTGCCCGGACTGGCCGCCAGCGGCGAAGGGGCGGAGGGCTTTGAAGGGGTCTTTGAGGGCCATGGCAGGTGTTCGGTAGGAAAGGTGGGTGTCGCCGCAGGTAGGCGGGTGAGTAGCCAAAAGCAAAGAAGGCGGACGGGGCAAGCCCGACCGCCTTCAAATAAGCCCTGCTGACGCTTAGGCTTCGACGGCCTTCTTGATCTTGGCGAAGTTCGGCATCGAGGACGGGTCGCGCTTCACTTCGGAATGGATCACATTGCCGGCCTTGTCGGCCACGAAGACGGAGCGCTTGGCCACATTAAGGAGGCCGGTCTTCTCGGGAATCACGCGGGTATCCTTGACCTTGAAGGCCTTGAGGGCGACGCGGTTGAAGTCCGAGACGAGGGTGACGCTGATGCTGGACTGCTTGGCCCAAGCTTCCTGAGCGAAGGGGGAGTCCACGGAGATGGCGATGACGTCAGCGCCCAGTTTCTTGTATTCGTCGAGCAACCCGGTCACTTTGCAGAGTTCGTCGGTGCAAAAGGACGTGAAGGCGAGGGGGAAGAAGAGGATGACGGTCTTACCCTTGCCGACATTACGGCGGAGGCTGACATCGGCCAGGCCGGCGTCGGTCTTCTGCTTGAGGGAGATTTCAGGGAGAGGCTGACCGATTTTTAGGGGCATGGTATGGGGGAGTAGGGGTTCATAGGAGTATTTGCCCCAAATACGGGGGCTTGCAAGGATGTAGGCGGTAAAATGGCAATAATGCCCATTTTTTACTGTCGTCGGGCTGAAATGCTGCCCACAAAGGTCATTTTCCTCATTATTCACCCTCCCGAGCTAAACCCAGTCGCCGGAACCACTTACGTTGTTTCCTGACGAGAGCCCAAGTGTCCAAGTTGATCCGCTCCGCCAGTCCTGAATGGGCGACCGTCTTGCCGCCCTCCAGCCAGTCCATCACGGCCCGATAACCTACCGCGCGAGAGGAAGTCAGCTCGGGGTCGAGACGCATTGCCAGAAGACGTTCGGACTCCTCGATGATGCCGCCTGTCAGCATCTGCTCTGTGCGGGCGGCAATCCGGGCCTTTAGCTCTTCGTCGGGGCGTTCCATCAATTCGCACGTCACCGCATGACTGGCGAAGGGTCCTTGGCGCGTCAGGAACTCCTCGCGGAGGGAATCCAGAGTTTGGCCGGAGGCCAGTCGGCGTTCCAAGGCCTTGGCGACGCGAATCGGGTTTTGGAGGTCGAGCCAAGCGGGCAGGTCAAGTCCTTCGACCTCGCGGAGACGCCGCACCAAGAAGGAGAGACCCTGGCGGTGCAGCGCCACGACCTCGTCGGCGACGGCCGTCGGAATCTCGCGTTCGTCGGTCACCGGACCGAAGAAGGCGGCCAGGTAGAAACCGCTGCCCCCTGTCACGAGGATACGTTTGCCGCGGGCGTGCGCGGTGATGATGGCCTCGCGGGCCATGGTCACGAATTGCGAGACGGAGAAGCGTTCGCTCGGGTCGACGAGGTCGAGACCGTGATGGCGGATGCGGCGTTGTTCCTCGGCCGTCGGTTTGGCCGCGCCGATGTCCATGCCACGATACACGCAGACCGAATCGCAGGAGAGGATCTCCGCGTCGTGCCGCTCCGCCCAGCGCAGCGCGGCCTCCGTCTTGCCGGCGGCGGTCGGCCCCGTCAGTATATGGAGGGCTGGCGTGGGCGCGGTCATCAGCCGTGCTTGGCCCACGCGTGACAGTAGGACAGCAGAATCAGCGCGGCGGGCGAAGTGAGTACCATGCTATCGATCAGGTCGAGTGCGCCGCCGATGCCGGGGATCGTCGCGCCGGAATCCTTGGCGCCAGCGAGTCGCTTGAACACGGATTCAATCAGGTCAGAGGGGATGCTCAGCAGCGCGAGGGGCAGGGCCAGGACGGCCGCCTTCCAGGGCACCATGAAGGAAACATCGACGACATCCCGGAGGAGCCAGGCGTAGAGTCCGGAGGCCAACGCGGAGACGAGGATACCGCCGAGGCAGCCTTCCCAGCTCTTGGCCGGGCTGATGTTCGGGGCGATCTTATGCTTGCCGAAAGGTACGCCGATGATGAGCCCGCCGACGTCGGTGAACTTCGTCGCCACGAAGACCCAGACGACGTAGTATAAACCCACGGGTTCGGTCGTGAGCAGTTGACCTTCCTTCATGCGCGCGATGGCGATGAGCGAGGCCAGCATGAACGGGAGGTAGGCAAAACCGTAGAGGGTCGGGAAGCGACGCAAGAGCGACGGGACCTCTCCCGGGCGGCGGAGCAGGGTGAGGAGGTGGGTGCCGAAGAGCAGGGCGCCTATCGTCAGGAGCAAGTTGGCCCTGGCTTCCTCGGGAGCTAAAAAGAAGAGCGCAAAGAGGAGGACGAAGCCCGCCACGACCCCGCTCAAGTCTGGACGGCCGACGCCAGGGATACGCCGGGCCAGCTGATAGAATTCATACTGCGCCGCCCCGATGATCAGCGCGAGTAGACCGAAGCAGGCCTGTTCGGCGATGGAGAAGAGACCCCCCACCCAGATGATCAAGGCGACGACCACCCAGAGACCGATGGTGCTGAAGGCGCGGTCTTTCACGCTTTAGCTGGGACTTGGATCTGCTCGCCGGTTAGGCCGAAGCGGCGTTCGCGCTTGGCGTATTCGGCGAGCGCGAGTTGAAGTTGCGCCTTGTCGAAGTCGGGCCAGAAGACGGACGCGAACACGATCTCAGCGTACGCGGATTGCAACAGGAGGAAGTTGCTCAGCCGGAATTCGCCGGAGGTCCGGATGATGAGGTCGGGGTCGGGGAGACCGGCGGTTTGCAAGCGGGCCTCGATGGTGGACCAGTCGACGGCGGCGGGTAGGAGCTTGCCGGCGGCGACGTCGGCCGCGAGCGATTGCGCGGCCGAGACGATCTCCTGGCGGGCGCCGTAGTTGAGGGCGACGACGAGCGTGAGGCCGGTATGATGCCGGGTGGAGGCGACGACGTCCTCGAGCGGGGTGCGGACGAACTCCGGGAGGGCGCTGACGTCGCCGATTACGCGCAGGCGCACGTTACGTTTCTCGAGGCGGGCGAGATGCGCGCGGAGGACCCATTCCCCGAGCTTGAACAGACCGCTGACCTCCTCGAGCGGCCGTTTCCAATTCTCGGCGGAGAAAGCGAAGACCGTCAGCACGCCGATGCCGCCGTCGATACACGCATCCACAATCTCGATCAGCCGTTCGGCGCCGCGGCGATGGCCTTCGAGGCGGGGCAGGCCCTTGGCGGCGGCCCACCGGCCGTTACCGTCCATGATGATGCCGATATGCCGGGGCGGCACGGGCGGGGCGTTGACGATGGGCGCAGGGTCGGACACTTGGCCGGAGAATGTCCTACCCGACTCGCCTCTGGCAACCGCGAATCAACGTTCGTCTGCCGCGATCAGGACGCCTGGGAAGCCAGCTTTGCGGGCCAGCGCGCAGACTTCGAGGAAGCTCTGCATGGTCAGCGCAACGTCCGCCTTGATCAGGACCGGCCGGGCGGCGCCACCCTTGGCGGCGACGCGCGCGAGCTCCTGCTCGAGTCCGTCACGGTTGACCACGCGGCCAGCGACCACGAACACCCCGGCGCCACGGGCGGAGACCAGGGTCACTGTCAGAGACGTGCGGGCCATGTCGCCCGCGGCGAGCTTGGGCGTCTGCAGTGTGCGGGTGACGGCCCCGGCGCGCTCATCGAAGCCCACGTACATCCCGGGGGCGAAAATGAATTCGGCGGAGAGCACGTAGATCAGCCCAGCGCAGAAAAAGGCCAAGGCCAGCGGTAGGAAATCCAGACCGGTTTCAGCGGGGCGGACTTTCTCTAAGACTCCGAGGGACGTCCGCATCTCAGCCAGGGCGGGACTTGTCCTCCGTCAGCTCATGGCGGACGAAGGTGATGATGGAGTGGGCCGCGATTTCCATCTCGGTGACGATGGAGCGGACGCGACCGACGAGGAAGTGGTGGGCCATCGCGCAACCGGCGGCGATGACCAGGGCGAAGCCCGCGGTTGCGAGGGCGGCCTGGACATTGCGCAGGAGGCCGTCCGCGGAGGCGTAGACGCTGCCGTCGCGGAGGGCGGTCGCGAGGTCGAAGCCGGCGAAGATTGCGCCGGCGAGACCGAGGAGCGGGGCGACGCGCCCGATGGCGGCGATGGTGCCGAGGCGTCGTTCGAGCACGGGAAGCTCCAGCAAGGCCGCCTCGACGGCCGCCGCTCGCATTGCGTCCTCGCCAGTGCCCGCGCGGAGTAGTGCGGCCTTCACCACGCGGGGCACGGGCCCGGGGGATTCCTCGCAGGCGGCGAGAGCCTCGAGGGGCCGGCCGGCGCGCAGGTTATTGCGGACCCCTTCGATAAAATCAGAAGAAAGCACCAGGCCGCGGTGCAGGAACAGCGCGCGCTCGAAGACGAAGACCAAGGCGAGGAAGGCGAGCAGAAGCAGCAGCCAGACGAAGGGGCCAGCGTCGAGGGGAAAGGAGAAACGGTCGTTCATTGGGGCTTAGCAGGATTGGACGACGATTGGCGGAGGGTCGCAAGTTTGCTTTCCGCGGTGGTCTGGCCCGGGAGCCGGCTTTGGCCTGCGGCCAGTCCTTGGTTCACGTTGAGGATGATCTTGTAGGCTGCAGCGGCTTCGGCGTGGTCGCCGTCCAGTTCGCAGATCTCGGCCAGCAGCAGGATTGAGCGGGAGAGCCAGAGGCGTCCTTCGGAAGAGAGCTTGGCGGTTGCGTCCGCCGCCGTGCGCGCGGAGGTCGTGCGCAGGACGGCCAGCGGCCGGAGGAGGATTTGGCGGGCCTCGGCGCGAGAGGCGACGGCGTCATTGCCGGATTCGATCCGGGAACGTTCAACCACAGTCAGGGCCCACTTATACCACGCCTCGACTTGCGTGTCTTCGGAATCCTTGGCCCAGGCCTCGGCGATACGTTCATAGGCGGCGGCGGCCCGGGAGATGCGCTGTCGATCGAGCTGCCCGATGCGATCGCGACGCAGCTGGGTGAGGCCGAAGAGGGAGTCCGCCCGGGCCATTTCGGCCTGTGCCCGGGCCGGGTCGAGCGGCTGGTCGCGGATTAGGCCCTCGAGCACCGACAGCGACTTATCGAACTCCCCGAGCGAGCGCAGGATCTCGGCGCGACGTAGGGAGACGCGGAAAAGCAGGGGATTCTGCGGATAGGCCTCGGTGAAACGTTCAAGGAGTTCGACGGCGTCCTTTAGCTTTTTTTCACCGTCGGTGGGCGCCTGCAGGGCAGCCTGTTCCGCGGCTTCATAGAGGCCGAGTGCGGCGAATTCGGCCAAGGCGGCCTCACCTTTGAATTCCTTGGCCAAGGCTTCGAAGCGCTCTTGGGCCTCGGCGTGCCGGCCGACGGCGGCGAGGTGGCGGCCTTCGACGAGGTAGGCGGCTGCGGCGGCGGGTACCTTGCCGAACTTTTGGCGGAGTGCGACGAGTTCTTCGAGGCCCTTGGCGGCGCTGGTGTTGAGCGAGGTGCGGGCCTTGAGTAACGCCGCATGTCCGCGGAGCTCAGGGGCCGCCTTGGTGATTGCCGGCGGCGTGGTGCCGGCCGGGAGGTTGGTGAGTTTTTGGTCAATCACGTCCGCCAGTCGGCTCGCCTCGGCGGGGTTGTTGTTGGCGATGGCCAGCAAGGCGCGCTGCCAGGTGAAGCGCAGGTCGTATTCGATGCTGGCGCCTTGGGTCAGCGGCAGCAAACGCGCGAGCAGGCGTTCGGCGTCGGTGGGCCGGCGACTTTTACGGATGTCCTCGACCAGATTCCAGATTGCCGACCAGAGTGGTTCCCTCGTTTGGGTGCGGTTCGCGCGGGCGGCTCCCTCGATCACATCTGCCGTACGGTTCCACGCGCCGATCTCTTCGCTCGTCTCCAGAAGGCAAAGGATGCGTTGATGCAGGGCGGCCTCGGAGAGCTTCGTGTCGGCGGCATCATTCTGCAGGGTGGCGTAGGCCTTTTCGGCGAGGGTGAAATCCTTGGCGAGGAAGAGACAGTCGGCGGAGGCGATGCGCAGCCTCGCGCGCTCGGGTTCGACGCTACTTTCGGCCAGGGTCGTGAAGTGGGTTGCGGCGAGGCGGTAAGAGCCGTCGCCCCAGGCGGCGATGGCCAGCGTCCGGGTGGCTTCGCGGGCCAGCGGGCTCGCCGGGACGTCTTTGAGCAGGTCCTCGGCTGCTTGGCGGGCCTTCTCACGGCTACCAGCAAGGAGCATTAGCTGGGCCCGGGCGAGGTGGATGGAGTCCAGCACCTTTTGATCGCGGGGACAGTAATAGGAAAGCTGCCCCGGGTTGCGGCGAAGAAGGAAGTCGTTCACCTCATTGGCGACCGCCTTCTGGCGTTCGAGGTCGGCTTGTTGCTCCGCGGCGGTGACCAAGGCGCGCAAGGCCGTGAGGCGGATGGCAATGTTGGCGGGATTGCGGGCGGCCTCCTTGAGCCGATCGCGGCCTTCGCTGGTCTCACTGCCGAGGATGAGTCCGGCAAGGAGGTCGGCTTCCGCCTGACGGATCGGCGGCAGCGCGCCGGCCGCGGCGAGCGCTTGCGCGGCGCCCTTCGGGTCCTTGATTTGCGCGAGCGCCAGCGCGAGGTTACGCGCATAGTCGAAAGCCAGCGGCGTACCCTTGGCTTCGGCGGCCAGTTCCCGCAGGGCCGAAAGGGTGCGTTGCTCGACCTTGCCGGCGACGATCATGGCGCGATAGCCGAGCACTTCGATGCGCTGGCGCTGCTCCTCGGAGACCGCGGTCCGCGCGATGGCTTCTTGCGCCAGGTTGACGTTGAAGTTGTCGTTCGCCGCCCCGGCGACCATCCAGCGCAACGCATGCCCCCAGGCGATCTCCGGGGGCGGGAGCAACGTGACATCGAGCTCCGACGAAAAGGCGCGGGCGCTATCGGTGTCGTTTTCGAGCAAGGCGATCAGCCCTTCCCGAAGGGATTTGCGGGGCGACTTGGGCAGGAATTTGACCGTCGCCTTGGCTTCAGCCGTGCGCGTGCGTTCGATGTAGGCGGCGGCGAGCCCGAGGCCGGCCAGCTCACGTACCGGCTCGCCGAGTTTGGGGTCGGAGAGCAGCTGGGCGTAGAAACCGGAGGCCGTCGCGGCGAGGCCGGCGCCCAGCGCCTCGTCGGCGAGGCCAAGCAAGGCGCGGCGGTCGGGCTGCAGGCCAGCGGCGATGGGCGCATTAGCCGTGATTAGGTTTGGCGGGAGTTCCTGGGACAGGAGGCGTCCCGGCGGCAAAGCGCCCAGAGCGAGGAGGATGACCAAGGTGGACCGAAGCATCCCCCTCACTATTGCCGCGGGTGGCCGGCGGGCAAGAGGCGAGTGCCGGCTCAGGCCTTGTCGAGGCCGAAAGCCGTGTGCACGGCGCGGACGGCGGCGTCGGCTTGGGCGGGGTCCAGGGCGACAGAAATCTTAATCTCGGAGGTCGTGATGAGCTCGCTGTTCACGCCGACGGAGGCGAGGGCCTTGAACAAGGTGCCGGCCACGCCGGGGTGGGAGATCATGCCGACGCCGACGATGGAGAGCTTGGAGATTTCGCCGGCGGAACGGACGGAACCGGAGCCGAGCTTCTTGAGCGTCTGGCTGACGACGGCCTCAACGCGGGAGAATTCCGCGGTGTTCACTGAAAAGGTTAGGTTGGCCTTCCCCTCCTTACCGAGGTTCTTGATGATCATATCGACGCTCAGCCCGGCTTCGCCGAGGTCGTCGAACAGGGCCGAGAGGGCCTGTGGGCTATCCGGCAGGTTATTGACCGTGACGCGGGTCTGCAGGCGGTCGAGGGCGACGCCGGCGATGGCCGCGTCTTCGAGGGTTTTGGCGAGGGCTTTCACAATGGTACCAGGTTGGTCGTTAAAAGAGGAACGGACCTCGAAGGGAACGTTATTTTTTTGGGCGAATTCCACCGAGCGCGACTGCATGACCTTCGAGCCGCTGGAGGCGAGCTCGAGCATCTCCTCGTAGGAAATCTCCGACAACTTGCTCGCGTTGAGCACGATGCGCGGGTCCGCGGTGTAGACGCCGTCGACGTCGGTGTAGATTTGACAGAGGTCGGCCTTGATCGAGGCGGCGACCGCGATGGCGGTGAGGTCGGAGCCGCCGCGGCCAAGGGTGGTGACTTCACCTTGGTCCGTGCAGCCCTGGAAGCCGGCGACCACGACGACTTTGCCTTCGTCGAGACGCGCGAGCAGGTCGCCGCCGGTGATGCGGGTGATGCGGGCGCGGGTGTGGATATCGTCGGTAAAGATACCGGCTTGGGCGCCCGTGCGCGAGACCGCCGGGACGCCGATGGCGTGGAGGGCCATCACCGTGAGGGCGATGGTCTCTTGTTCGCCGACGGCCATGAGGACATCCATCTCGCGCTCGTCGGGGAGCTTCGACAGGGCCTTGGCGCGGGCGATGAGGTCGTTGGTCACGCCGCTACGCGCGGAGACGACCACGACGATGCGGTGGCCTTGCGACCATTGTTCCTTGATTTTGGCCGCGACGTTCTGGATGCGGTCGACGCTGCCGACGGAGGTGCCGCCGTATTTCTGGACGATGAGGGCCACCGGGAGGTCAGGATTCGGGTGAGAAGATACGGAGTACGACGGGCTCCTCGAGCACGGTCTTGAGGCGGCGTAATTCGGCCAGGACCGCAGACATGCTGCGCTCGCTGACGGGGTAGGTCGAGAGCGTGACGGTACCGCGCCCTTGGTGGGGGTGCTCGTACTGGATCACGCGGGCGATGGACACCTTGTGCTTGGAGAAGATGCGGTAGACGCCCTCGGAGACGCCGGCCTTGTCGAGGAGCGAGAGGCGCAGGTAGAAGGGCGAGATGATCTCGTCGATCGAGGCCATGCGGAGGGCGCGTCCCGCCTTCTCGCGGGCGGAGAGGGCGTCAGGGGAGAGAGCCTGCGGGATGGCGCCGGTGAGGGCGGCGATGGCATCGACGATATCCCCGATGACGGCGGAAGCGGTCGCGTCGCCGCCGGCGCCGCGGCCGGTGAGCGTGGTGGCACCGACGACATCGCCGCGCAGCGTGATGCCGTTGTTGACGCCGGAGACGCGGGCGAGGATGTCGCGATTAGGGACGAGGGAAGGGTAGACGCCGACGGTCATCCAGTTGGCCTTGAAGTCGCGGCGGATGACGGCGAGGTGCTTGAGCGCAAAGCCGAAGCGACGGGCGAAATCGATGTCGGCCGGCCCGATCTTACGGATGCCTTCGACGAGCGTGCGTGCGGGCGGCGCCCACTTGCCGTGCGCCAACCAGGCGAGGATCGAGGCCTTATGGAAGGCGTCGACGCCATCGACGTCGAAGGAGGGGTCCGCTTCGGCGTAGCCGAGGGCTTGGGCTTCCTTCAACGCGTCGGCGAACGACAGGCCGTCCTCGCCCATGCGGGTGAGGATGTGATTACAGGTACCGTTGAGGATGCCGACGATCAGCTCGAAGCGGTTGGCGACGAGGCCCTCGCGGATGGCCTTGATGATCGGGATGCCGCCGGCGACACTGGCTTCGAAGAGAAATTGACCGCCATGTTTACGCACAGCCTGGAAAATCTCCGGCCCGTGTTCGCAGAGCAGGGCCTTGTTGGCGGAGACGACGATCTTGCCGAGCCGCAGCGCACGCAGGGTGAGCTCGCGGGCTTTGGTGGTGCCGCCGATGAGTTCACAGACTACGTGGACCTTTGGGTCGTCGATGATTGCCTTCGGGTTAGTTGTCAGCTTCGAGGCCGTGATCCTGACCGCGCGCTTCTTCTTGAGGTCGCGGACGGAGGCCTTGCGGAGGTCGAGCTTCACGCCGAGGCGCGATTCAAGGTCGGCCTGCTTTTCGTGCAGGTGTTTCCAGACGCCTTGGCCGACGGTGCCGAAGCCGAGGATACCGATGCCGATGGTGCGAGGAGCGGTCATTGCGAAAAGGTCAGGCTTGCTTGACGAAGCGGTTCTCGGTGCCGTTAAGCAGGCGAACGATGTTGGAACGGTGCGTCCAAATGTTAAAGGCGGCGAGGGCGCCGGCGAACCAGAATTCGGCTGGGCTGAACGTCAGCTTCGAGTAGAGCGGCAGTACCCAGCAAGAGATCGGTAGCGAGACGCTCAGGGCAAGCGAGGACAGGGAAACATAGCGCGAGAGCAGGAAGACGAGGCCCCAAATGGCGGCACCGATGAGGATCGGGACGGGTAGGAGGACGACGAGGCCGCCGATGGTCGAGGCCACACCCTTGCCGCCCTTGAACTTCAGGAAACAGGAGAAGCAGTGGCCGAGCAGCGTGCCGACGAAGCCAGCGACGCAGATTGTGAAGTGGATTTCGGCCGCCGCCGGAGTCTCTTCCGTGCGGAGGAGGAGATAAGGCAGTCCGGCACCGACGAAACCCTTAAGGACGTCGAGGGCGAAGACGAGGTTGCCTGGGCCCTTGCCGAGCACGCGCTTGACGTTCGTGGCGCCGGGGTTGCCGGAGCCTTCCTTGAGGATATCGACGCCGTGCTTCTTCGCCACGAGCACAGCGAAATTGACGGACCCGAGGAGGTATCCGAAAAAGAAGAAGATTCCGATGGCCGCGAACATCGCTTAGGCTTCGAGCAGCTTGGCGCTGACGATCGCAGGATTACGGAGGATTTCCGCGATGGCGGAGGCGCCCGGTGCGGTGTCGAGTTGGTAGACGGCGAGGGCGTTGGCTCCGCCGGTGCGGCTGAGGGCCATGTTCGCGATGTTCACGCGTTCCTTGGCGAGGAGCGTGCCGAGTGTACCGATGATGCCGGGCTGGTCCTGGTTCTCGATGAGCAGCAGCTTGCCCTCAGGGATGAATTCAAGGGTGCGGCCATTGATCGAGACGATCCGTAGCGACTGCGCCTTGCCGAGGATGGTACCGGCGACGGAGACAGACTTGCCCCCCGCGAGCACAGCTTCGACGAGGATGAGTTCCTTGTAGTCGGCTTCGGCGGAAGAGCGGACGGTCTGGACCTCGACGCCGAGGGCCTTGAGCTTACCGGGGGCATTCACGTCGGTGACGCCCTCAACGATCCCGCGCAGGTAACCGCGCTGGATCGCGCGGGCGATGGCGTTGGCCCCTTGGTCCGAGCCGGTGCCGTAGGTGGTCAGGCGCAGCGATTCGATGCGGCCGGGGGCGGCCAGCTGGCGGGCGATGGAGCCCAGCTTATGCGCCAGGGAGAGGAAGGGGCGAATCGCTTCAAGCGTTTGCGCGTCGACGGAAGGCAAGTTGACCGCATTGGCCGGAGAGCCACCGCCGAGGACGGTGATGGCCGCTTCGGCGACTTCGACGCCAACGTTCTCCTGGGCCTCGGAGGTGGAAGCGCCGAGGTGCGGGGAGAGGTGGGCGCGCGGGAAGGCACGCAGCGGATGGTCCTTGGCGAGAGGCTCCTCGACGAATACGTCGAAACCGCAGCCGCCGCACTGGCCGGAGGCGAGCGCCGCCGCGAGGGCGGCCTCGTCAACGATGCCACCACGGGCACAGTTCACGATCTTGACGCCTTTCTTCATCTTGGCGAAAGCGGCTGCATCGACCATGCCTTCGGTCGCGCCTTGCTTGCCCTTCTCGATGAGGGGCATGTGCACGGTAATATAGTCGGCGAGGGCGAAGACTTCGTCGAGCGACGCGATGGATACGCCCAGGGCCTTAGCGCGGCTCTCGGTGAGGTATGGATCATAGGCGAGCACCTTCATGCCGAATGCCAAGGCGCGCTTGGAGACCTCAGCGCCGATGCGGCCGAGTCCGAGGACGCCGAGGGTCTTGCCGAAGAGTTCGGAGCCCGCGAGGGTCTTGCGGTCCCACTTGCCCTCGCGCATGGACTGCACCGCTTCGGGAACCGGTCGGGCGAGGGAGAGCAGGTGAGTGAAGGTGAGCTCCGCGGTCGCGACGGTGTTGCCCGAGGGGGTGTTCATCACAATGACCCCACGCTCGGTGGCGGCATCGACGTCGATGTTGTCGACCCCCACGCCGGCGCGGCCGACGCAGACGAGGCGTTGGGCGGCGGCGAGGACCTCCCGGGTGATCTGGGTTTCTGAGCGGACCAAGATGGCGTCGACGTCCGCGACGAGGCTCAGGATCTGCTCCGGAGTGGAACCATACGCCTCAATGACCTCATAGCCGGGCTGGGCTTTGAGGAGGGCGACTCCGGTGGGCGAAATCTTGTCAGCGACGAGTACCTTGGGCATGGTGATGGCGTGGAAAGTTTGTGGTGAGTCATAAATGCCCGCCGAAGCCAATGGCAAGCCCCTACCCCCGTCCGACTGTCATACCCGGCTCAGAGCCGGCGATGGGCGTAATCCGCCAATTCGTAGCAATCTGGGCTCATTTCTTCCAGAAAACGGCATGGGTCAAGGGGTCGGTAGCCCTCGCCGGAGATGGCGAAGCGGGGCGCGAAAAGATAGAGCACGTTCTCGGCGCGTGTGCAGGCGACGTAGAACAGCCGACGCTCTTCTTCGACGTCGCCCTCATCGATGGCCCTCGTCAGGGGTAACAGCCCGTCCGCCACCCCGAGTAGAAAGACGACTGGAAATTCCAGCCCTTTGGATTGGTGGATCGTCGTCAGGCGGAGCATATCCTCTTCGGGTTCAGCTTTCTTGTCGGAAGACTCGCCGTTGAGCAGCGCCACCTGGGCGACGAGGTCGCCGACGTCCTCGAATTTCGCGGCGAACCCGATGAGGCCCTGGAGGTCCTGCTCGCGGTCGCGCCAATCCGGGAAGATTGTCTTAAGGAAGCTTCCATACCAACCCTCGATACAGACGCGCACCGTCTCGGCGGGCGTCCGCGCGACCTTGACCGAGCGCGCGTCGGCCGAGGCGACGAAGAGATCGGGGGCGGGGGCCGCGGGACTCGGGGTGGCCCGGGCGGCCTCGATGCCTTCGAGCATGTCCTCGAGCGTGATGGTGAGGTCGTTGAAGTCGCCCTTCGCCGATTCCGGCACGCGCTTCAGGACGGTATCGGCGCGGAGGGCCCGGACGAGACCGCGGCCCTGCGCTTGGGCGGCCTCACGGGCGGCTTTGCTGATCTTGTCGGCGGCGACTGGACCGACCTTGGGGAGCAAGCAGAGCAGGCGGGAAAGCGCCACTTGGTCGAGCGGGTTGTGCACGAAGCGCAGGTGCGCGAGGATGTCCTTCACATGCGTGAGGTCGAAGAACTTATGACCGCTGGTGATGACGAATGGGACGCCCATGGCGTTGAGCTCCATCTGCAGCTCGAGCGACTGGTAATGCGCACGGTAGAGAACATGCATGTCCTTCAGCGCCTGGCCTTCGTGGTGCAGCTGCATCAACTTGCGGACCACCAGCTTGGCCTGCTGCGAGGTATCGCCGACGGTGAAGACCGTGGGTGTCGGCCCGCTCGGGCGCACGGCCAGTAGGCGACGGTCGAAGCCCTCGACGCGCGGCCGGTGCCGGAGGATCTCGTTGGCGAAAGCGAGGATCTCCGGGGTCGAACGGTAGTTGGTGTCGATCGAGTGGATGAGCGTGCCGGGGTGGCGCTCCGGGAAGGCCACGATGTTCTCCCAGTCGGCACCGCGCCAGGTATAGATGCACTGGGCGTCGTCGCCGACGGCCATGATCTGGTGTTCGCTGGCGAGCAGGTCGATGATGCGGCTTTGCAGTCGGTTCGTATCTTGGAACTCGTCGACGAGGATATGCCGGAAGCGGCGACGGTAATGTTCAAGGGCGGCGGGGTCTTTTTCCAGGACGTGCAGCCAGAGGCCCAGCAGGTCGTCGAAATCGCAGAGGTTACGTTCCTTCTTCGCGGCCTCGTAACTCGCGCAGAACTGGAGCAGCTGGTCCGGGCCACCTTTCATCCAGTCGAGGCGTTCGGCGAGGACGTCGGGCAGCGGGCGGAGGGTGTTTCGGGCGTGCGAATAGGCGTCCAGGATGACGGCCGCCTTCGGGTTTGTCTTGTCTTTGATGAAGGCGCCGTCGACCGACTTCACGACCTCGGAGAAAAGCTGTTCGGATTCCTTCTGGTCCAAAATGGTGAAGTCCGGCGAGCGAGCGGCCACGGCCGCGTTGCGGCGCAGGATACGCTGACCGATGGAGTGGAACGTGCCGCCCCAGAACTGCCCGCGCGGGACGCCGGTCAGGTCCTCAACGCGCTCAAGCATCTCCTTGGCGGACTTATTCGTGAAGGTCAGCAGGAGGATGTCCCAAGGCTGGGCGCCTTGGTGCAGGAGCCAGGCGACGCGGTAGGTGAGGGTGCGGGTCTTGCCCGAGCCGGCGCCGGCGAGCACGAGGGCGGGACCGCGTGGCGAGGTCACCGCAGCGTATTGCTCGTCGTTGAGCTCGCCGCGGAAATCGACGGGGGGCAGGCCTTCCACGGGTTAGCGGGCGGGTCGCTGACGGCGATCCATCAGGCCGAACTTGGTGACCTGTTCGTCGGCGCGATAGGAGGAGCGGACCAGCGGTCCGGACTCGACGTGCTTGACGCCGGCTTCCAGGGCAAAGGCTTTCCACTCGGCGAATTCGGCGGGCGTCACCCAGCGATCGATGGGGGCGTGTTCCTTACTGGGTGAGAGATACTGGCCGATTGTCAGGATGTCGACCTGGGCGGCGGCGATGTCCCGGATGAGCTGGGCGACCTCTTCGTGGCGTTCGCCGATGCCGAGCATCATGCCAGTCTTGGTGATGAAGTCGCGGGACTTGGCGTGTCGGAGTACCCAGAAGGAGCGTTCATAGCGGGCGGTCTTGCGCACGGGCCGCTGGAGGCGTTCGACCGTCTCGAGGTTATGGTTCAGGATGTCCGGACGGGCGTCGAGCAGGGTATCGAGGTGAATCTGCTCGCCGCGAAAATCGGCCGGCAGGACCTCGATGGTGGTGTCGGGGCAGCGATTGCGGGTGGCGCGGACGGTCGCGGCCCAGACGGAGGCGCCGCCATCCTTGAGGTCGTCGCGGGCGACGGAGGTGATGACCACGTGCTTGAGGTTCATCAGGGCGATGGATTCCGCCACGCGGGCCGGTTCGCCGAGGTCGAGTTCGCTGGGGCGCCCGGAAAGCACTGCGCAGAAGGTGCAGGAACGGGTACAGATGTTGCCGAGGATCATCACCGTCGCGCTGCCGCGGGACCAGCATTCGCCCATGTTGGGGCATTGCGCGGACTGGCAGACCGTGTGCAGCTTGTGCTGATCGACGTTCTTCTTGGTCTCCAGGAAGTCGGGGCCGCTGGGGAGCTTGGCGCGGAGCCAATCGGGTTTGCGGGCGGACTCGAGCATGGAGAAAGGCAACATTGCCGACTCGGGCCAGTTTTCAACCTTACAAAGAAGAAGGGGTGCTCTCCTAACGGAAAGCACCCCTTTTTGCTATGAGTTCAGGCAGACCTTAGAAGGTCTTCTTGAGCGAGACAGCGGTGATGTTGTCGCCGCCCTGGACGTCCGAGAAGGACACCGTGCCAGTGCAACCGAACACCGGGTAGCTCAGGCCGACCGCGTAGTCGTCATTGCTGGAGGCGCGATCGTTACCGTAGTGGAGACCAATGGTCAGACCCTTGAAGGCGGCAACTGCGTAGCTGTAGTTAGCTTCGTAGTAGTAGTCGGAGAGGGTACCGTTGATGCCCTTGGAGGCTTTGAGCTGCACGCCGGCGTAGGTGACGCCGAGGTTGGCTTCAGAGGCACCAGCGGCGCCGTTGTAGGAGTAGTTGATGTAGCCGACCGAGACGTCGAGGGCACCGACCTTGAAGCCGTAGTTGGCGTAGAGATCGATTTCGAGATTGCCGAGGGCGGCGCTGACGTTGGAAGCGAAGATACCAGCCGAGAGGCCGGAACCGTGAGCGACGTCATACTGAGCGGACAGCGCAGTCTTGCCTTCCGTTTGGGAGACGCCACGGAAGACGTACTCGCTGGACAGCGTCACGTTGCCAGAGGTGGTGAACGCCGAGGCAGCGGCGGGCGCCGACTGAGCAAAGCTCGCGGCAGCGGTGAGGGTGAGGAGGGTGATGGAGGTGTGCTTCATTTCGTTCTCCGATGTGCTTAGATTTTTCAGAAATGCCATCCATTTTTAACCAATACCCTAAAATTGGAGATAAAAACGCACGTTTTGGTCAAAATACGGCACTTTTGCTATGATTACAGCTGAAAATACCTAATTCACATAGCACTCCAAGTGCTCTTCCGCGGCCTTTTCCCAGCTGAACTGAGCCGTCATCGCGGCCTTTTGCACCGCCTTGAGGGAGGCAGGTTGCCGATAAAGTTCTAACGCCTGAGAAAGGGCCCAAGCGATGCCTGCTTGGTCGGCATGCTCGAAGACGATGCCGGTGCCCTTGCGCTTTCCATTCCAACCGCTGACGGTGTCGGCCAGGCCACCGGTGGACCGGACAATCGGAAGCGTACCGTAGGCCATGGAATACATTTGGTTGAGGCCGCAGGGCTCGAAGCGGCTGGGCATGAGGAAGAAGTCGGCCCCGGCTTCAATCCGGTGCGCGAGTCCGTTGTCGTAGCCGATCCGGACGGCGCAGTGAGCGGGGAAGTCGGCCGCCATCCGTAAGAACTCCTTTTCAAGCCCGGCGTCCCCGCTACCCAGGAGCACGAACTGTAACTTTCCTTCACGGAGGAAGGGCGGGAGTGCGCGTCCGGCCAGGTCCAGGCCTTTCTGTTCGTAGAGGCGGGAGACGACGCCGATGAGCGGCACCTCGAGTCCGGGAGCGAGGCCGAGTTCGCGCAACAGGGCGGCCTTGCAAACGGCCTTGCCGGCGGGTTGCTGCGCGGAAAACGGCGCGGCGATATGTGCGTCGTCCGCCGGATTCCATTCGTCGCGGTCGACGCCATTGAGAATGCCGCGCAGTGCGCTGGCCCGGCGGCGCACGACGTCATCTAAGCCATAACCGAAGGCGGGCGTGAGGATTTCCTGCGCATACGTCGGGCTGACGGTGATGACTTTCGCGGCGTGCAGGATGCCGCCCTTGAGGAAGTTGACGGAGCCGAGGCATTCGAGTTCCTCTGGGCTCCAGAGAAATGCCGGCAGGCCGAGGTAGGCCATGATCCGCTTGGGGTAGAGGCCTTGGTGCTGCAGGTTATGGATCGTGAGGACAGACCGCGCGGCCCCCAGCGCCGTTGCCTTGAGCGTGGTGTTGAGCAACACGGGCACGAGCCCGGCCGTCCAATCGTGGCCATGCACGATATCCGGAATCCAGTTGGTGGCCAGGCAGGCATCCAGCGCGGCGCGGGCGTAGAAAGCGGCGCGTTCGCCGGCATCCTCTCGGGCAGGGTAGATCTCGCGGGCGCCGTAGAAATCGTCGTGTTCGACGAACCAGGCTTCGAAATTCGGCGAGACCGGCTGGGTGCGGATCCGGCAGGCGGCCTTGCGGGCATCGCCGTGCACGCCGACCTTGAGCGACTCGATGAGCGTGCCCATCTGCGCCCGCCCGGGGACGGAGCCATACAGCGGCGTCACCGCGCGCACCTCATGACCCCGTGCGGCTAAGGCCTTGCCCAGCGCCACGGTGGCGTCGCCGAGGCCGCCGGCCTTGGACCAGGGCGCCAACTCGGGAGTCACGAAAAGAATCTTCATGCGGAAGGTCGGTCCTCGCGGGGCCGGCCGCAGCGGTTGAGCAGCGGCACGAAGACGATGAGGAAAGCCAAGGCCGCGACCATGGCGACGTTGCCCGCCAGGTCATGGACGCTGCCGAGCGAGGAGAACCCAGCCTGCCCATGCTCGACGCCGGCCAAGTCGCGTTCGAGTGATGGCGACCCATGGCGCAGCGCGTGGAAGGTGAGGAAGGTGTTGCGCCCGATGTTGAGCAGGATCGCGGTGAAGCCGGCGAGCCCGATGAGCGCCAATCGCCGCAATAACGCTCCCGGGAACTTACCTTCGAGGAAGACCGCGCCCAAGAAGGCTCCGGCGAAGACGCAGGCGGACAACGACCGGATTCCGGAGCAGGCCTCGGCGACGCCGACGGCGTCGCCGTTGGGGAAGATAATGGTGTTGCCGCTGACGCGGATGGCATGGTCGTTCGCGCGCAGGATGCCGGACACGACTTCGGTGACGTTGGTGAGCAGCGCGCCCTTGAGCTGCTCGTCGACGAGATACAGGAACGGACCGGAAATCAGCCACACGCCGGCAGGGAAGACCAGCAGGCCGACCGTGCGCCAGCGCGCGGTCGTCGCCGCTGCGCCGGACTGCGGACCGCGGACTGAGATGAAGGCGAAGGCGAGCGCGGCACCCGCCAGGCCGAAGGCGATGGCGAGGGTCGGGCCGGCGCCGATGCCGAAGATCGCGCGGGCGGTGGCGCCAAAGCCGAACAAGGCGAGCGACGCAAACGCGACGAACTGGGCCAGGGCGAGCGTGCCTCGGGACGTGGGAGCGCCCCCCTCGTCGGATGCGCCGATCAACAAGGCGCGGAGATCGGCCCAACGATCCCAGAGCACGTAGGCCGAGAAGAAAGGCACGAGGTAACCGAAGGTGTAATCATCCTTGGTGCTCCAGATGGCCCATTGGTCCCAGGTTGTGAACGCGGCCATACCGACGAGCAGCAGCCCAAGCCCGCGGGTCGTGCCGTCGAGGCTCGATGAGGTTACCGCGGACATCAGAACCTGGGCACGGCGGCCAGCAGCGTCTTCGTGTAGGCCTGCTGGGGGTTGCCGAGGATCTCGGCCGGCGTGCCCTGTTCGACGATTCGCCCTTGCGCCATCACGAGGATATGGTCGCTGACGTGTTCGACCACGGCGAGGTCGTGCGCGATGAAGAGATAGGTCAGCCCCAGCTGTTCCTGCAGGTCCTGCAGGAGGTTGACGACCTCGGCCTGGACGGAGACGTCGAGTGCTGAGACGGGCTCGTCGCAGATGATCAGCTCAGGCTGGACGGCGAGGGCCCGCGCGATGCCGATGCGCTGGCGCTGGCCGCCGGAGAATTCGTGCGGGTGGCGGCGAAGGTATTCGGCCGGCAACTGGACGTTGCGGAGGAGTTCGGCGCAACGGGCTTCGCGGTCAGCCCGCGTCATCCCCGGGAAGTGGATCTCCAGAGGCTCAGAGAGGATGCTCAGGATATCGGCACGGGGGTTCAGCGAGTTATAAGGGTCCTGGAAGATCATCTGAATCTTCTTCCGCCACGGCAGGAAGGCCGCCGGAGAGAGGCCGCCAATGTCCTGACCTTGGTAGCGGATCTGGCCGGCGGTGAGCGGCGCAAGCTTCACGACGGCACGCCCAGTGGTGGTCTTGCCGGAGCCGGATTCGCCGACGAGTCCGACCGTCTTACCTTTGGGCACGACGAACGTGATGCCGTCGACGGCCTTCTTGGGGACGGCTTTCTGGAAGAACCAGTTGGCCCGACCAGGGTAGTGGACCGCGAGGTCGGTGACTTCGAGCAAGGGGTCGCTCATGGGGAGACCTTGAGTTCGTCGGCCAGGGTGGTGAGACGCCGGCGGCGCTGGCCGAGACGCGGGATGCAGGCGATAAGGGCCTTGGTGTAAGGGTGCGCCTGCGTGCGCATGATCTGATCGACGGAGCCGGACTCGACGATGCGGCCTTTCCACATGACGGCGACTTTGTCGGCGAAGTTCGCGATGATACCGAAATTATGGGTGATGAGGATGATGCTCATGCCGCGCTCGCGGCGGAGGCGTGCGAGGAGGTCCATGATTTCCTTTTGAATGGTGACATCCAGCGCCGTGGTCGGCTCGTCGGCCACGAGGATCTTCGGGTTGCACGCCAATGCCATGGCAATCATCGCGCGTTGCTGCATACCCCCGGAGAGCTCGTGCGGGTATTGGTCGGCGACGCGCCCGGCGTCGCCGATGTGGACCTCGGCGAGGGCGCGACCGACCTCGGCCTGGATATCGCTGACTTCGGGGCGGTGCAGGGCGACGGCTTCGCCGATCTGGAAGCCGATGGTATAGACGGGATTCAGCGAAGAACCGGGCTCCTGGAAGATGTAAGCGATCGAGCCGCCGCGGACCTTGGCCAACTTGTCCTCGGGGAGGCTGAGCAGTTCGACGCCGGCCAGCTTAACCGAACCGCTCAGCGTGCAGGACGGTTCGGGCGGAAGGAGGCGGGTGAGGGCGAGGGCCGAGACCGACTTGCCGGAACCGGATTCGCCGACGACCGCGAGGACTTCGCCGGCGGCGAGTTCATAGCTCACGCTTTGGGCGGCGACGGTCGCGCGGTCACCATTGCGGAAGGTGACGCAGAGGTCCTGCACTTTCAGGAGAGGCTCGGCGGACATGGGCGGCAACATAGGTCGGGCAGGGGCGAAGGGAAAGGAAGAACGGCGTTCATTCGGCGCGCCAACGATCCTCGATGACAGTCTTGGGCGCACCGCGAACCTTGCCGGCACGGAAATCCCGGAGGTCGGCCTCGCGCTGGGCGGGGTCGAGCCAGAAGAGTCCGTGCTGGCCCGGGTCTTCGGCTGAACGTACATCGAACCCCCGCGGGAATTTGACCCAATCCCAATGGGCGATGCGGTAGCCAGGGACGCGGAAACCGGGGATGAAATCGGCCAGGTCATGGATGCGCCGCTGCATCTCGTGCGCGAGCCGGATCATCTCATCCTCGCGAGTGGCTTCGCGGAACTGGTCGATCATCTTCGTTAGGGCGGGGTCATCGATGCCGGTGATATTATTCGTTTGGCGCTTGGGCACCTTACGTCCGTCGGTGAGCGTCTCGACGGCGTTGTCGGCATGGTGCGATTCCCAGAGGGCCGGCAGGCGGCTGGAGACCGACCAGGCCCAGAAGACGATGTCATGGTTCTTCTCCATCACCTTGCGGTACATCGTGGTATGCTCGAGCGTCTCGGGCCGGTATTCGACTCCGCAGCGGCGGGCGGATTCGACGAGGGTGGCGAGGAATTTGCGGCGGTCGGAGGTATCGAAGGTGAGGCGGAACGACAGACGCTCGCCGGCGGCGTTCATGAGGATGCCATCGTCCCCGGCCCGGGTGAAGCCGGCCTTGGCGAACGCGGCGCGGGCGAGCTCGGGTGAGTAGCGGCGCGGGCGGATCGCGGGGTCGGTGAACTTACCGAGTCCCTCGCTGAACTGGCTGAGGCGTTCGTAATCGCCGCGATAGAAGCCGTCGATCACGCGCTGGAAATCGGTGGCGTGCTGGAGGCCGACGCGCACGTGGACGTCGCTGAGTAGGGGTTTCTGCGTGTTAAGGTAGAGGCCGTAAGGAGGGCGGGGGATGTCGTTGAAGAACTGGGCCTTGGTGAGGTAGCCGTCCCGGTAGGGTTTTTGGTCGTTGGTGCCATACCAGTAGCGCGGCATCATGATCGGCATGAAGTCGATCTCGCCGGCGAGCATCGAAGCGTAGGCGCTGTCGATCTCGCGGATGACGCCGTATTCGATGGTGTCTGGATTGTAGCGGTAGCGAAAAAACTTTCGGCGGTCGCCCCACCAGTCGGTCACGCGGGAGAGCGTGATGGATTTTTCGCGCAGAAAACCTTCGGGTTTCACGTAATAGGCGCCGGTGGTCGGATGGAAGCGGTCGTTGTAGGCCTTCTCGTAGTTTGGTCCGAAATCCTTGAAGAAGTTGCGCGGCAGCGGGATCAGCCCGCCGAGCTGTTCGAGCTGGTAGGGGCGCTGGCGCGGGGCCTTGACGGCGATTGTGTGGGCGTCGTATCGCGTGATGCCGCCCCACTCGCGGGTGTAGTAGTCGGCATACCAGTCGGCCTTCGCCCACGGCGAGCGATGGAAGTAGAAGGTGTAGAAGAAATCGTCGGCCGTGATCGGTTGGCCGTCGGTGAACCGGGCGTTCGGATCGAGGCGGAAATAAGCCGTCATGCCGTCCGCGGACATCGCCCAGCTTGTCGCCAAGGCCGGGATGGGCTCGTCGGTGTTCGGGTGCGTGGACAGGAGGCCGAAATCGTTATTGTCGTAGAGCTCGCCGCGGAAACCGTTGTTCGCGTTGGGACCGACGCGCCGGAGCGTGGGCGGCGTGCTGGTCGTGAATTGACGCAGCGTGCCACCGCGGACGGCCCGGGGGTCGGCGAATTCCGTCTGCGCGGTCCCGTCCTGCCAGACGAGGTCTGAGGGGAGGTCGGCGGCCGTGGCGAAGCGGAAGAAGTCCGGTTGCGCGGCATAATACGCCGCGGCCTTCGGGTCTTCGTAAGTCTGGCCGGCCGCGGACGTCAGCGTCAGGAGGAGGGCGAGGAGCGTTCTCATCGTTGGGTGCGACGAAGGTCGAAGGCGTCCTGGAGCGCTTCGCCGACGGAGTTGATCATCACCATGGTGCCGACCAGGCAGAAGAGGGTCGGGCCGAGGATCCACCAAGCCTGCCAGTTCTCCTTGGCCTGGCGGAGCAATTCGCCCCACGAGGGTTCGGTGGGGGGCAGGCCGAAGCCGAGGTAATCGAGTGCGGAAAGCGAGAAGACCAGCCCGTGCAGGCTGAACGGCAACGTCGTGAGGATGACCGTCGTGCAGTTGGGCAGGATGTGGCGCCAGATGATGCGGGCGTGTCCGGCACCCAGCGCGCGGGAGGCGGTGACATAGTCGCGGGCCGAGATCTGGTAGGCCGAGGCCCGGAGTTGTTGCGCCAGGCCAATCCATGAAAAAGCCACGAGGATGAGGATGAGAATCGCCAATGAGGGTTCAAGCAGGCTCGCCAAGAAGATGATGGCGTAGAGGAACGGGATGTTGGACCAGACCTCCATCAGGCGCTGGCAGACCATATCGAACCAGCCGCCGAAGTAGCCCATCGAAGCGCCCAGGATCAGCCCGATGCCGTAGATACAGGGCAGGAAGATGAGGGCGGCGAGGAGCAGGAGGCGGAAGCCGCCGAAGAGCCGCGCGACGATGTCGTGGCCAGATTCATCGGTGCCGAGCCAATGCCCGTCCAGCCCGGGGGGGCAGGGCGAGGGCACCTGCGTGCGCAACAAGCCTTGCGGCTCCCATTCGGTTCGATCCCCGGCCGGCACACGCTTCACCACTAGGCCGTCGGCGAACTGGGCGCGGGCGATCCCGACGCCTTCGGCGAAGAGCCGGGCGTCGCCGGTCGGCCGCCCGTTGATGATCGTCCAAGTCTGCCGGCGTGAGCCATCGGCGTTGAGGGTGAAGATGCGGCCCTCGGCGATGATGCCCCGCGGGTCGCGCCAACGGCCGTCCACGTCGCGGGTAGCTGCGGGCATCACCTCGCAGACTTCGCCGGGAGCGAACGGGATGGGCGGCATCACGAGCCAGCCGCGGCCGCTCGCCTTGAGTTCATCGCCCAGTAGCCGGAAGTTGGGCTCGCCCTCGATCGGCAGGCCGAGGTCGCGTCCCGAGAGGAAGCCGCCGAAGACGGGAAAGCGCGTGACACCGTCGACTTTAAGCACGAGTGGCCGGTCGCCGACGAGCAGCGGCCCGAGGAGCGCCAGCAGGGAAAGGAAGAGCAGCGTCAACAGCGACCACCAGCCCATGCGGTTCCGGCGGAATCGTTCGAACCGCAGCAGCGTGATGGGGTCGAAGAAGCTCATGCGGATTTGTCGAACCGGATGCGCGGATCGACCGCGGCGACGCAGAGGTCGGAGACGATGTTGCCGATGAGCATCGCCAGACTGGAGAGGGTGAGCAGGCCCAGGAAGACGGGAAAGTTACGATGGACGAGCGAGTCATAGCCCAGGAGGCCGAGGCCGGGGATGTTGAAAGTGACTTCGATGAGGAAAGACCCCGTGAGGAAGAAGCCCAGGTTGCCGCCGAAAGTGGCGGCCAGCGGGATGAGCGCATTACGGAGGGCGTGGACGAAGACGATGCGCGCGTGGCTGAGACCCTTGGCCTTCGCTGTGCGTACGTAATCGGCGGCGAGGTTATCCAGCAGCCCGTTGCGGGTGAACAGCGTGAGCGCGGTGAAGGCCCCGACCATCTCGCAGCAGAGCGGGAGCACCGTATGGTGGAAACGTCCGGCCCAGCTGAGGTTGGCCCAGTCGAAGCCCTTGGTGGGGAACCAGCCGAGCTGGAAGCAGAGGAGGTGGAGCAACGCCACTGCGAGGATGAAGCCGGGGATCGAGTAGAGGACGAAGAGCGCCTGCGAGGAGCCGCGGTCAAACCAGCCATCGCGGCGCAAGGCCTTGGCGACGCCCAACGGGATGGAGATCGCATAAGCGAGCAACAGGGACCAGCCGCCGAACCAAGCCGAGATGGGTAGGCGCGCCTTGATCTCATCCCAAACGGGCTTGTCGCTGGTCGTCGAGTCACCGAGCTCGGCTTGCAAAAGGCCGGCGTAGGCTTGGCGGTACACCAGCACGCGTACGGCCTTCTCCGGATCATCGGGCAGAGGAGCCGCGGCGGCGAACCAGTGATCACGGGGCTTGCCATCCCGCGTGGTCACCGCGAAGCCGTCGCCGGTTTGGCTGACGTTCAGTTTGAAGGTTTGGTCGGGAGTAAGTTCGTCGGCCACCTCGGCCTCAGCCCGACCGTCCTTGTCGAGGCGGACGGTGACCCAATCCGCCGGGCCCGGAACGATTCCGAGCCAGGTGCCGTAGGCTGCTGGCAGAGAGCGGTCGAACCCGTAGCGGCGCTTGAGGTTGTCGAGTTCTTCGGGCGAAGCCGGCCCAGTCGGGCGGGCCGCCTTGCTTTGCTTGCGATCGGCCTGCTGGCGCTCGGCCATGGCTTGTTCGATGGGGCCGCCGGGGACGAAGCGGGTGAAGCAGAACGCCACGAAGGAGATGCCCACGAAGGTCAGTGGGACAAGCAGCAACCGTCTGAGGACGTAGTCGCGCATCGTGGGCTTCCATAGGGCAATCAGCGCAGGGGAGGGGTCAATCTCGAAAGGACTCGGCTTGCACCCCTCGCCGTGGGTCGCACCTTGTGAGGGGTGCCCCCTATCCTGTCCCTCCTCGGCTGCTCCTTACTCTTTGCCGTTCTTGCCAGCGTCGCGCTCGGCTTGCTTCTGCTCACGATTTACTTGTTCGCCTTCGCCTGGCGGGCACCGCGGCGCCATCAGTCGATGTCGTTGGGGTATTGCGCTATGCATACCCTGTGCTGGCTGCTCTTGAAGTGCGGCTACCGCATCCAGATTCGTGGCCTGGAGAATATCCCGAAGGAAGGCGGCGTGCTCCTGATCTCCAACCACATCGCCTATGCCGACGTGCTCGTGATGGGCGTGATGTCGCATCGTCCGGTGCGCTTCCTCTCTTGGGAAGGTTTCGAACGGCATAAGTTCATCGGCTTCATGTGCCGACTAATGGGGACGATTCCGGTTTCGGAGACGAAGGCCAAGGACGCCATCGTCAAGGCGGGCGAAGCTCTCGCCCGCGGTGAAGTCGTCTGCATCTTTCCCGAAGGCAGCATCACCCGTAACGGTGGCCTGATGCAGCTGCGCAAAGGCTTCGAGCTGATCGCCCGCCGGGGTGGCGCGCCTATCCTGCCCGTCGCAATCGATGGTATGTGGGGCTCAGTCTTCAGCTTCAGCGGAGGAAAGTCTTTCTGGAAGTTACCCAAGCATTTTCCGCGACCAATCAGCGTTGTCATCGGCCAGCCGTTTCCCGCGAGCGAGCATGCCCAGACGCGCCTGCGCCTGCTGGAACTCGCCGCGGAAGCCTTCGCCATGCGCGAATCCCTCGAAGGGCATCTTAGCCGCGAGGTCGCGGAGGGTCTGGCAAAGAAGGGCGGGGCGATCGCCTTGGTCGATCGCACCTCGGCTCGACGCGAGTTTTCCGGCGCGACGCTGCTGGCCTTGGGGTGGGCTTTCGCGGGAGAGTTGAAACGGCGGACCCCCGCCAAGCGCGTCGCTATTGTGCTGCCTCCGGGCGTCGCGGCAGCGGTCGCCAATCTCGGTTGCCTGCTGGCCGACAAGGTCCCGGTAAACCTCAATTTCACCCTGGGGCGCGAACAGGTACTCTCCTGTCTCCAGCGCGCCGAGACCGACCTCGTCGTCACCGCTGCCCTGTTCCGTAGCAAGCTCTCCGAGAAGTCGCCCGATTTCCCGTGGGGGGAGCGTGTCCTCGACGTCGCTGATTTCCTGACTACCTATCCACGGGCCGACCTCGCCTGGCGCATCGCCCTGATCCGCGTCCTGCCCGCTTCGTGGATCTCCGCCTGCTTAGGCTTGCCGAAAAAAGGGGGGGATGCTGAGGTGGCGCTGCTCTTCACCAGCGGCAGTTCCGGTCAGCCCAAAGGCGTGCGGCTCTCGCATCGCAACCTGTTGGCGAACCTTCTCCAGATTGTGGACGCCGACATCCTGCCGGAGTCAGCGGTCCTGCTCAGCAGCCTCCCGGTCTTCCATAGTTTTGGTTTCACCATCGGCCTTTGGTATTGCCTCTCCCACGCGCCGCGTCTCGTCACTTTGCCCTCGCCGCTCGACTCCGCCGCCGCCGTGAAGGCCATCAAGGAGGAGAAGGTCACAGTCGTCGTCGGCACCCCGACCTTCCTGCGGCCTTATCTCCGCCGGGGCACCGCCGCCGAGTTTGTGTCGCTGAAATGGGCGGTCGTGGGCGCCGAAAAATGTCCGGCCGATCTTGTGGATGCTTTCGCTGCCCAGCTTGGGACGGAGATGTTAGAAGGGTATGGCATCACCGAGACCAGCCCTGTACTTGCCGTCAACGTACCTGACCGGATCGACCCGGAAGGCCCCGGCGGCCTTTGGCTGGGCAATGTGCGTGGCTCGGTCGGCCGTCCCCTCATCGGCGTCGCCGTCCGCTTCCTCGACACGGAGACCGGCGAGGTCCTGCCGCTCGGTCAGGTGGGTCTCCTCGAAATCAAGGGTGCCAACGTCATGATGGGTTACCTCGACGCGACGCAGACCGCCAAGGCGATGACGGACGACGGCTGGTATCGTACCGGTGACATCGCTCGCATGGACGATGACGGCTTCCTGTATCTCGCCGGGCGCCTTTCCCGCTTTTCCAAGATCGGCGGGGAGATGGTCCCGCATGGCACCATCGAGGACGCCTTGCGTAAGGTACTGGGGCTGATCAATTCCGCCGAGATCAAGGTCGCGGTCACTGGCGTGGCGGACCCCGTGAAGGGCGAGCAACTGGTCGTGTTGCATGTCGACGATGTCGATGCCGAGGCGATCCGCACCGCCCTTGCCGCCGAGGGTCTCGCGAATCTCTGGATTCCGAAGGTGTTCAAGAAGACTCCCGCCATCCCGATTTTAGGCACGGGCAAGCTGGATTTGAACAAGTTGCGGGAGCTGGCACAAGGCTGACGCGGTTTTGGCTCGCTTGTGGCTTAAGGTCGATTGTCCTCACCGAAACATGCCAAAAACGAAGAAGCCTGCGAAGAAGCCTGCGAAGAAGCCCGGCAAGATGCTCCGGGTCCGCAAGCCAGCCGGTAAGACGGCCAAGGCCAAGTCGGCCGACGGTTCATTGGTCGCCGTTTTTCGCGACGCGATCCTACGTCACCTGAAGAGTACCTTCGCTCGCGACCGTGTCACGGCCACCCGGAACGACTGGTGGATGGCCACCTGCATGGCGGCCCGCGACCAGATGCTGGAGCGCTACATCGACACGCAGGCCCAGCACGCCAGCAAGAACGTCCGTCGCGTCTATTATCTCTCTTTGGAATACCTCATGGGCCGCGTGCTGACCAATAACCTGGTTAACCTGCAGCTCCGCGACGTCGCCACGGCGGCCTTGGCCGACCTCGGCCAGGACCTTGAAGCCGTCGCCGATGAAGAAGCCGACATGGGCCTCGGTAACGGTGGCCTCGGTCGCCTTGCCGCATGCTTCCTCGATTCCCTCGCTACGATGGACATCCCAGCGGTTGGCTATGGCATCCACTACGAGTTTGGTCTTTTCCGCCAGACCTTTGCGCAGGGCCGTCAGGTCGAGGTCGCCGACAACTGGTTGGCGAACAATAATCCTTGGCTGATCCGACGCCCGAGCTACCGCGTCAGCGTGCCGCTCTATGGCCGGGTGAAGCATAGCACTGACGACCGTGGCAATCATTTCGCCGAACTCGTCGAGACCCGGAACCTGCTTGGTATGCCTTGGGATATTCCCATCGCCGGCTTCGCGGGTAGCAGCGTCAACTTCCTTCGCCTCTGGGAATCCAAGGCCGCGTCCGAATTCGACTTCCGCGCCTTCGACCGCGGAGGGTACGTCGAAGCCGTCCACGAGCGCGATGCGAGCGAGATCGTCTCGAAAGTCCTCTACCCGAACGACAGTACCGAGAGCGGCAAGGAGCTCCGCCTCGTCCAGCAGATCTTCTTCGTGTCCTGCTCCTTACAGGACATCCTGCGCCGTCATCGCCGGACCAACCCCGATTTCCGCAACCTGCCAGCCAAGGCTGCGGTGCAGCTCAATGACACGCATCCTTCCATTGCGATTGCCGAATTAATGCGCCTGCTGGTCGATGAGCATAGCCTGACGTGGGACGAAGCATGGGCCTTAGGCACGCAGGTCTTCAGTTATACCAATCACACCTTATTGCCGGAAGCCCTGGAGACCTGGTCCGTGCCGCTCTTTGAGAAGGTGCTGCCGCGTCACCTGGAAATCATCTACGAGATCAACCGCCGCCACCTCGAGGACGTCGAGAAGCGCTGGCCGGGTGACGATGCCCGTAAGACGGAGCTTTCCATCGTCCAGGAAGGCTTCCCGAAGCGTATCCGCATGGCCCACCTCGCCGTCGTCGGTTCGCATCACGTCAATGGTGTCGCCGAACTGCACACGCGCCTCATCCGCGCCAACCTGTTCCCGGGCTTCAACGAGCTGTGGCAGGGTAAGTTCGTCAACGTCACCAATGGCGTCACGCCGCGCCGTTGGGTCCGCGGCTGTAATCCTCAGCTCGGCGCCCTGTGCGACGAAGTCGCGGGCAAGGGCTGGGAGGCCGACCTCGGTCGCCTCCGTAAACTCGACGCGCTGGCCGACCGACCCGCATTTCAGGATTGTTTCCTCGCGATCAAACGCGCCAACAAGGTCCGTCTCGCCGCATCTATCAAGGAACTCGTCGGGGTCGTGGTCTCGCCTGACGCGCTCTTCGACGTGCAGATCAAGCGTCTGCATGAGTACAAGCGCCAGCACCTCAACCTGCTGCACATCCTGCACCTCTATCGGCGGATTCTCAACGAGCCCAACGGACGCTTCACGCCCCGCGTCTGCATCTTCGGTGCCAAGGCCGCCCCGGGTTACGCCCTCGCGAAGCACATCATCCACGCGATTAACCGCGTGGCCGCTGTCATCAACGCCGACCCGCGCGTACGGGGCCTGCTGAAGGTGGTCTTCCTGCCAGATTACCGCGTCTCGCTCGCCGAGCGCATCATCCCCGCCGCCGACCTTTCCGAACAGATTTCTACCGCCGGTAAGGAAGCCTCGGGCACGGGCAACATGAAGCTCGCTCTCAACGGCGCGGTGACCATCGGCACGCTCGATGGTGCCAACGTCGAGATCGCCGAGGAAGTCGGCGCCGAGAACATCTTCATCTTCGGATTGCAGGTCGAAGAGGTCGAACAGCTCTGGGCTGACGGCTACGACCCTCAGGCGGTGCTGGCGGCGGACCCGGAGTTAGCCGCGCTCCTCGATTGGCTGCGCTCCGAGACCTTTACGCCGGAACAGCCGGGCGCGCTCGCCCGAGTGGTCGATTCGCTCACCTCCGGCGGTGACCCTTACCTCGTGCTGGCTGATTTTCGCGGTTATGTCGCGTCGCAGGAGAGGGCCTCGCAGGCTTTCTTGGATCGCCGCCGCTGGGCCGCCATGGCTATCCGGAACGTCGCCCGCTGCGCCAAGTTTTCCTCGGATCGCTCAATTGGTGACTACGCCAAGCTCATCTGGAAGACCAAACCCCACCTGATTCCCCGTTAAGAAGGGATTGAGGTCGGCCGCCCAGGTGTCCAGGATGCCTTTCTTGCGACCCCGCCTCTCCATCCTCGTCCTGTCCCTATCGGCCTCCCTGCTGGCTGCGGCGGACCGTCCGGCCGGCGTCATCAAAGCGGGCGTGATCATCACGGCTGAAGGTGGCATCGAGGGGAAGCAGGAGTACCGCTATGACGCAGAAGGGCGGCCACTCGGTGGCGCGCCCGCCAGATCTTTCGCTCCTTCCTCCGGCCGCCCGCTCGGCTTCGTCGGTAAGGCTCCGGCTGAGTCTCCGGTGGCGCCGCCGGCGCCGGCCCTATCCGTGCCCAAGCAAACGCTGAAGACCGCCGACGGCCGGACGGTGCCCTTCACCTTCGAGGGCAGTGGCCTTGGCAAGAGCGTCGATGACGCCGTCGATTTCAACACCGGCCTGAAGATGGCCTCCAAGTCCAGCGGGCTCATGCAAGAGCGTTTCGAGAAGAGCATGTCGAGCATGGGTAAGGATCAGGTCTATTCGCGTAACAACCTCATCACGCTCGATACCTGGCACGGGCGTTACGACACCCTCGGTCGAAAGAAATCCGACATCGAACTGAAGGATACGCTGGGCGCGTCGGTCCGGCCAAAGGACACCGTGGAGGTGAAGTCCGTGGACCGTATCAAATCGGCCGTCAGCGGCACCAAGGCCGAGGTCGGGGACTGGGAGGAGCGCATGGGCGTCGAGAGCAACCCCAAGTATGCTAACGTCAGGTCAAGCTGGCAGGGCCGACTCAACCCTGAACCCAAGACGGTCGACCAGCTTTCGATGCAGGACATCAACCGCTTTCAGTTTCGCCGGAATCGCTCGAGCGACCCTGGTCTGCCCGTGGTCAAGCCGGGTTCGGATGATGTCCAGACCAAGGGTGGTCAGCGTTAATGGGGGGAAATGAGGTAGCTCGGGTATTTTTTGCCTCGCAGATTTTTCACGGAGTTTTACTCATAGAATCTTAATTTCATGAGCGAAGCTCTGACCAGACCCGCCGGCTCCGGCATCAGCGACCTTGAGGTCAAGGATGGCCAGATTATCTTCGATTCCGTCTGGGCCAGCCTAGAACGAGAAATCGGTCGCGAGAAGCTGGCTTTCCCGCGCGAGATCTTCTGGCTCAATGGCGCGCCCGGCGCCGGCAAGGGGACCAACACCGCGTTCATCTTGCAGTATCGTGATTATGACGCCGAACCGATCGTGGTCAGCGACCTGCTCTCGAGCCCCGAGGCCCAGAAGCGCATCGACGCCGGTATGCTCGTCGGCGACCGCGAAGTGGTCGAGATCCTCTTCCGCAAGTTGCTCTCCCCGGAATACGTCAGCGGCGCAATCGTCGACGGCTTCCCCCGTTCGATGGTGCAAGTGGAGTGCCTCAAGCATCTCTTTACCAAACTCAACGACCTCCGTACCGAGTTCCGCGGGGCCGCCGGCGTCCGCTTCCCCAAGCCGCACTTCCATATCCTCGTCCTGTTCGTCGACGAGAACGAGTCCGTCCGCCGTCAGCTCAAGCGCGGCCAGGAAGCCCTCGCCCAGAACGAGAAGGCCGCGCGCGAAGGCGGTCCGCTCGCCGAGGTCCGCAAGACCGACCTCACCGCCGAGGCCGCGCGCAACCGTTACCGTGTGTTTAAGGAGCGCACTTACGAGCCGCTGCAGTCGCTGCGGGACATCTTCCACTACCACTTCATCAATGCGCAGGGATCGCTCGCCGAGGTCCAAGCCCGCATTATCAAGGAACTGCAGTACCAGAGCTCGCTTGAGCTGGCGGAAGAGACGTATGACCTTATTTCGCCCATCCCGTTGGCCGCGCAGATCGTCCAGCATGCCCGGCAGGACCTTGTCCGTCGCCTCGATGACTACGCCGAGCGCAACGCCGAGACCTTCCGTCAGGTCATCGAGCTGATCCAAGATAAGTTCCTGCCCATCATCCGGGCCCACGCGATTTCCGGGCAGGCGCACGTCAACATCGAGACCCCGGTCTTCGACGAGCCGCTTGCGATCGCGATGTTCATCGACATTTTTTCCGAGCGCGGTTTCCACGCCGTGGTCGACCAGCACCGCATCGAGATTCCCGAAACCATCGTCGCCGGCACGGGCAAGGTGATCACGCGCCTCAAGAAGGTCTGGCGCGTGTCGATTCGCTTCGAAGGTTCCGAGATTCGTCGCGGCGGCGCCTGATCCTATTTCGCGGTCAGGTTGCCTTGCACGAGGTTGCCGGTGCAGTCCTGCTCATTGATGCCGGGCGCGGGGCCTAGGCGATTCTTACGGCCGTCCCGGACGAGGTTGCCGGTCACGATGCTGTCGGCGACGTCCCGCAGTGCGATGCCTTCGCCATCGGAGTCGAGGATACTGTTGTCCTGCACGCGCAGGCGCTTGCCGCCTTCGAAGCGCACGGCGGCGTGGTGGCGGCGGACCCCGGTCACGATGTTACCCGTGAAGGCGGAGTCGTCGGTGCGGCGGAAGACGATGCCGTTCTGTTCGGCGAGGTTGAAGCCATTGACGAGATAGCGCGGGTTACGGTCGAAGTTATTCCCGGTGACGATGACGTTCATACTGTCCTCCACGAGGAGATCGTGCTCGAAGCCTTCCCAGAACGTGTTGGCCGAGATGGTGACTCCGCGGACCTGGCGGAGCTCGATGTTGACCATCACGTCGCTGAAGACGTTACCGATGATGGTGACGTGGCCTTCGCGGGTGGTCGCGCGGCCTTCACGGCGGAGCAAGGAAGGGTCCGTGCCGGCGCCGAGAATCCGGATGTTGGCGGCGCCGGGGGCCTTATGGGTATGCTGGATGGTGCAACCAGTGATCGCGACTTCGGCAATCGAGCCACCGGTGGAGTCGAGCATGATGTTAGCCGAGGGCGGGCCTTTCTCATCATGGTTAGCCTCGATGTCACAGGTCCCGATGTGCAGGTTACGGACTTCGCCGCCGATAGCGACGATGCCTCCGCCCAGGTTGTAGCTGATATGGCAGCCGATGACGTTGGTCTGGTGTAGGTTGACGCGATCGAGGAATAAGCCGACGCCCCGATTGCGGTAGAGATGGCACTCCGAGACGATGACGTTGCGATTGCGCTCGGTGAGGTGGATGCCGTGGCGACATTCGCGGATGGTCAGGCGCGAGAGGGTTAGCTGCATGGTGCCGGTGGCTTCGATGCCGTCGGCCTCGGCGTGCGACCCGATGATCTCGAGGCCTTGTACGACTGGCGTGCGCTGAGCCCAGGTCTCAGGCTTGAAGGATTTAGGCGCCGCGGTGCCGCCGTGAGTGCCGACGATTTTCAGGGCAGGTCCAGGACCCGCCATGATGAGTGTGGCAGTGCCGTCGGAGGAGATGCTGGCGGCTCCAAGCTTAGCGAGATCGACCGTGACCGTCTTGGTTAAGCGATAGCGGCCTTTGGGTAGTTGGACGCTGCCGCCGGCGTCGACGAGTTTTTGGAGAGCAGCAGAATCGTCCGCCTGCCCGTCGCCGACGAGGGTCTGGGCGGAGAGGACCGTCGTGAAGGCCAGCAGGGTGAGGAGGCGCAACACGGCGTTCATCGTTTGAGCAGTTCGGTCATCGCCTTACCCATCGCCGCGCCCACGTCCATGTAGGTTTCGGCGTTGCCGTTGTAGTGGCTATTGCCCGAACCGCCCTTGGAGAGCGGGTGGGTGTAGACGGTGGCGACGTTGTCCTTGAATTCAGGATACTTGCCAGAATCGCCGGCGACGGCGAGCTGGGCTTCGAGGATGCGGCCGCCGTTGCCGCCCGAGCCCTTCACGGCTTCTCCCAGTGTGGCCAGGACGAACTTCGCCTGCGGCGCCTCGAAATCCTGTCGGAGTCGCTTGATGAAGCGGACGAGATTAGCCTCATAGTTCGCGGCGTGCCCCGCGTTGCCGCCGTCCTTCTCTCCCTGCCAGAAGAAGAAGCCCGCCACCACGTGGCTTTGGGCGCCCGGGTAGTGCTGCTTCAGTTCGGTCAGGATCTGCTTCGCATGGGCGGTGTCATCGTCGTATTGCTTGCCGGCGTACCACTCGATGGGCTTCCCCTGCTTGTCCAGCCAAGCGGGCGGCGGCGTCGCGATACCCTTTGCGGGATCCGCCGGCCAGGTGTCGGGCCGTTCCTTGTAGGCGGCGTAGATTTTGCCGTCGAGCAACGTGCGGTCGCTACCGGGAGGTAGGAGGTCCCAGCCGAGGCTGCGGTTGCCGATGCAACTCTTCAGGAGCATGACTGGGTCGGCCAAGGCTTCGCCAAGGGGATGGGCGATACCATGTTCGGGCCCGAGGGACTTTCCGCTGACCTTAATCCATTCGTTATTGAGGCGCTGCATGCCGTTCCCTCTGCCGGACATCACCCGCACATAGCGAACATCATCACGGGCTTTCCACGCTCCGCTGGCGTCCACCAAGAAGGAGTATTGCTTCTTTTCGCGGACCGCGTGCTCCAGTGAGCCGGCTGGTCCTGCGACCTTACCGAGGCCGACCATGTTCGACTGCCCCAGGAGGATGAACACCTGCACGGGCTTGCTCATGTCCGCGGGATTTCCAACGACGGCGACGACGGTCGCAATCAGCAGGATGAGGCTGGGAAATAAGGTACGCACTAATTCTGGTGTCCCCGAAGGGGAGGGGCGTCTTAGGCGATGGCCTTGACGTAGATCTCGTTGGCCTTCTTCCAGTCGACGACCTTCCAGAAGGCGTCCACGTAGTCGGGGCGGCGGTTCTGATACTTCAGGTAGTAGGCGTGTTCCCAGACGTCGAGGGCGAGGACCGGGGTGCCGTTCACGTCGGCGACGCCCTTCATGAGGGGGCTGTCCTGGTTCGGCGTGGAGGTCACGGCGATGGACTTGTCGGCCTTGACGATGAGCCAGGCCCAACCGGAACCGAAGCGGGTGGTCGCTGCGGCCTTGAAGGCAGCCTTGAGGCCCTTCTCGCCTTCGAGGCCACCGAAGGTCTTCTGGATGGCTTCGCCGAGGGCGCCGACGGGTTCGCCGCCACCGTTCGGGGAGATGATGTTCCAGAAGAAGGTGTGGTTGGCGTGGCCACCGGCGTTGTTGCGGACCGCGGTGCGGATGGACTCGGGGACCTTGGAGAGGTCGGCGATGAGTTCGTTGACGTCGGCCGGAGCGGCGAAGCCGGCTTCCTTGGCGAGGGCGGCGTTCACGTTCGTGACGTAAGCATTGTGGTGCTTGCCGTGGTGGATCTCCATCGTCGCCTGGTCGATGTGCGGCTCGAGCGCGGCGTGAGGATAGGGCAGGGGGGCGAGGGTGTAGCTCATGGTTTTGGTGGAAGAGGTTTGGGCGGAGAGGGAAGTGGCGCCGAGCGCGGCGGCGGCGAGGGAAGCTTTGCCGATGAAGTCGCGACGTTGCATGGGTGAGAGTATGGAGTATAGAGTTTGGAGTATAGGACTATATTCCGACCGACAGGCAAAGAGGTTGCGGAAAGCCTGCCGGGGTCAAGCCGAGGCGGAGGAATCGCGCCCGCGTTTCATATTGAAATAGGCCTGCAGGATTTCGCGGCAGGGCTCTTCCAGCACGCCGGAGGCCACCGAAACGCGGTGATTGAGCTTCGGGAGGCTGTGCAACTCGACCGCGCCGCCCATGCAGCCCATCTTGGGGTCGCCCCAAGCGTAGACCACGCGGTTGAGCCGGCTCATAATCGTAGCCCCGGAGCACATCGGGCAGGGCTCCTTGGTGACGTAAAGGGTGCACTCGTTGAGGCGCCAATCGCCAATCTTCTTGGCCGCCTGGGTGATGGCCAGCATCTCGGCGTGGGCGGTCGGATCGTTGGCCCGTTCGACCTCGTTATGGGCGGCCGCGATGATCTCGCCGCCGCGCTCGATGATTGCGCCGATCGGGACCTCGTCGATGCGCCAGGCGTCGACCGCCAAGTTGAAGGCCAGTGCCATGTAGAAGGCGTCGTCCCGGTTCAGTTGGGACGGACGCATCTTCTCGAACGGGCAAATAAGCCCGGGGCGGGGGGTCGAAGCATCTCCTTCCATGGCGGCAGGATTACCCCTGTGAGGCCCGTGGCAAGAGGGGAGGCGAGGGGCACTACGGAGATTGACTCCCTTTAGGGTTAGGGATGCACTTCTCCCTCCAAGGCATGGCTGAAGAACCCGTTATCGAACTCGAAGGCAAAATCCTGCAGGTGCTTCCTGGCACTATGTTCCGGATCGAGCTCCCCAACAAGCATGTGGTGCTGGGACGTATCTCCGGCCGTCTGCGTAAGAATTTCATCCGGATCAACCCGGGAGACCGCGTGAAGGTCGAGATGACCCCTTCGGATCTCACCACCGCTCGAATCATCTTCCGCCTCCGCGATACCGCCCCGCGCCCCCCAGGTCCCCCGCCCAAGCGTCGATACTAATCCCTTCTGAACCCGTGCATACGGGTTTTTTATTGCCAGGCTATCGGCTGTAATCTATTTATCATTACTTAACTACTCATCATTAATCCCCATGGCCATCTATAATAGCGTACTCGATACCATTGGTCGTACCCCCTTGGTGCGACTGAACAAGGTCACTGAAGGCCTTCATGCCGAAGTCCTCCTGAAGCTTGAATACTTCAACCCGCTCTCGAGCGTCAAGGACCGCATCGGTCGCGCCATGATCGACGCCGCCGAGCGCGACGGCCGCCTGAAGCCAGGTGGCACCATCGTCGAGCCGACCTCCGGTAACACCGGCATCGCTCTCGCCTTCGTCGCCGCTGCTCGGGGCTACCGCTGTATCCTCACGATGCCGGAGACCATGTCCATCGAACGCCGCGTCCTCCTCCGCCTGCTCGGCGCCGAGATCGTCCTCACGCCAGGCGCCAAGGGCATGCGTGGCGCTATCGAGCGCGCCTCACAGCTCCGCGATGAGATCGGCGCAAACGCTTTTATGCCGATGCAGTTCGACAACCCGGCCAACCCTGAAGTGCATCGTCGCACCACCGCGGTCGAAATCTGGGAAGACACCGAAGGCAAGGTCGACGCCATCGTTTCCGGCGTCGGCACGGGCGGTACCATCACCGGCATCGCTTCCGTGATCAAAGGCAAGAACCCCAAGTTCCGCGCTATCGCGGTCGAGCCGACCGCTTCTCCGGTGATCACGCAGACCATGGCCGGCCAGCCCGTCCAGCCCGCCCCGCACAAGATCCAGGGTATCGGCGCCGGCTTCGTCCCGAAGAACTGCGACATCTCCCTGATTGATGAAGTTATCCTGGTCTCCAACGAAGACGCTTTTGCCATGGCCCAGGAGGTCTCGATTCGCGAAGGCCTCGCGGTGGGTATCTCCGCGGGTGCCAATATCTGGGCCGCCCTTCAGCTCGCGAAACGTCCGGAGTATGCCGGCAAGCGTATCGTCACGATCGCCTGCTCGCCGAGCGAACGCTACCTCTCGACCGCCCTGGCCGAGAAGGTGCGCGCCGAAGTCACCGCGCTGACCGCTTCGTAAGCCGAGCTTACCGCTCGTCCCCAAGGCCCGCG
>Ga0209768_10000214_pt1 | contig 39359 bp, 33 predicted proteins | sample LauGreSBDMM110SD_3_FD_187564 | JGI IMG/M metagenome (GOLD analysis project Ga0209768, IMG submission 187564) | Freshwater lake microbial communities from Lake Michigan, USA - Sp13.BD.MM110.SD (SPAdes) (version 2) | ecosystem: Environmental > Aquatic > Freshwater > Lake | place: Lake Michigan... | reverse complement strand
CAGCTGCACTGCAACGCACAAACACCACAGATGCGATGAGCGGGCGTTGTATTTTTTTCTTGCGATCAGACCACTGTTTGAGCTCTTCAACAAGTGGTAAATAAACCTCGTAGCCAGCAAGTTGAAGCCGCTCGGCGGTCTTTTTTTCAGCTTGGGTTTTGGTATACACTACAAACCAACTCAAAGTAGGGTCAGATACGGGAACTGCCTGATTTTGTTGGATGAAAGTAGTGGAATTGGCCATAAGGGTCAATTAAGCTTAGCACTGCAAAAGTAGGTATTTTCGCTTATTTTACCCTATTAAATTAAAATTAATTGAATATGAACCGAACAAGTAAGCCCTGGAGGTGTATGTTGTTGCCAAAAATCCTTTTCTTTGTACTATGAAAGGTATTCAGATGGTCGATCTTTCGGCCCAATATGCTAAAATCAAACCGGCCATAGACAGTGCCATTGCAGAAGTACTAGACAGCGCGGTGTTTATTGGTGGCCAAAAAGTAGAATCCTTTGCTTTAGAGTTGGGTGCCTACCTTGGTGCTGAGCACGTTATTCCTTGTGCCAACGGCACAGACGCCTTACAAATTGCGCTCATGGCACTTGGCCTAAAGCCTGGTGACGAAGTCATTACACCTAGCTTTACCTACATTGCCACCACAGAAGTCATTGCGCTATTGGGCCTAACGCCCGTTTTTGTAGAGGTAGACCCTCAAACCTATTGCATTAGCCTAGCTGCCATTGAAGCGGCCATTACGCCACGCACCAAAGCCATTGTGCCAGTGCACCTTTATGGCCAAGCGGCCAACATGAATGCCATTATGGAGATTGCTGCCAAGCATCAACTTTTTGTAGTGGAAGACAACGCCCAAGCCATTGGCTCAGACTACCACCTGGCAAACGGCCAGCGTGTCAAGACCGGCACCATTGGCCACATTGGCTGCACCTCGTTTTTCCCAAGCAAAAACTTGGGCTGCTATGGCGATGGCGGCGCGCTCTACACCCAAGATGCCGAGCTGGCTCAGAAAATAAAGATGATCGCCAACCATGGCCAAAAAGTCAAGTATGTCCATGACGTAGTGGGCTGCAACTCCAGGCTAGACAGCCTGCAGGCGGCAATTTTGAGCGTAAAATTGCGCCAACTCGACAACTATATTGACGCACGCCGCACAGTAGCTGAAGCCTACGATGCTGCCTTTGCCCAAATACCAGCGCTTACCATTCCGTTCAGGGCCCCAGACTCCAAGCATGTGTTTCATCAGTATACCTTAAGGGTAGCTGGTGGCCAACGCGAAGCCCTGCAAGCACACCTTCAAAACTTAGGTGTGCCCACCATGATTTACTACCCCATTCCGGCGCACAAACAACATATGTTTGCTGCTTTTGGTGTTCAAGACCTCCAGTTGCCGCTCACTGAGCAGCTTTGTACGGAAGTGCTTTCCTTACCCATTCATACAGAAATGGACGAGGCCCAACAACAATACATCATTGAATCCGTTTTATCTTATTTCAAATGAAACAAATTGCAGTTATAGGTACCGGATACGTTGGTTTAGTTACCGGCACTTGCTTTGCCGAAATGGGCAATCAAGTGATTTGCGTAGACAACAACCAACACAAAGTGGCGCAAATGCAGGCCGGGAATATCCCGATTTATGAGCCCGAGCTCGATGTGCTCTTTGAGCGAAATATCAAAGCAGGACGTTTGCACTTCACTACCAATTTGGCCGAAGGCATAGCCCAAGCTGAAATTATTTTCTTGGCTCTCCCTACGCCTCCAGGGGCAGACGGCGCTGCCGACTTGTCGTTTGTATTGGGCGTAGCCGAAGAACTTGGCAAGCTCATCACTGACTACAAAGTAATTGTAGACAAAAGCACCGTGCCCGTGGGCACTGCTGAAAAAGTGCAGGCCGCCATTACCAAAAATGCACGCACTGAATTTGCGGTGGTCTCTAACCCAGAGTTTTTGCGCGAAGGTTTTGCGGTCTCTGACTTCATGAAGCCAGACCGTGTAGTGCTTGGCTGCTCAGACAGCCGCGCTGCAAACATCATGGAAGCGCTTTATAAGCCGTTTGTGCGTCAGGGCAACCCTATTTATATCATGGACGAAAAGTCTGCGGAGCTGACCAAATATGCAGCCAACGCCTTTTTGGCCACCAAAATTACCTTCATGAACGAAATTGCCAACTTTTGCGAGTTGGTGGGTGCAGACGTAGATCAAGTGCGCATTGGCATTGGTGCAGACGCCCGCATTGGCAAGCGCTTTTTGTTCCCCGGCATTGGCTATGGGGGTTCTTGCTTCCCAAAAGACGTGCAGGCCTTGGCTAAATCTGGCAAAGAACAGCACTATGACTTCAAGATATTGCAGGCGGTCATGGAAGTCAATGAAAACCAAAAAACTATTTTACTGCCGCGCATCAAAAATTACTTCAGGGGGAGCTTGCAAGGCAAGCGCATTGCCGTTTGGGGCCTGGCCTTTAAGCCAGACACCGACGACATCCGCGAAGCCCCAGCCTTGGCGCTCATTGAAGCGCTCTTGGCCGAAGGCGCCCACATTTGTGCCTATGACCCTGAGGCCATGACCAATGTCAAGCAAGTAGTTGGTGACAAAATTAGCTATGCTCCAGATGAGTACGCCGCCGCAAAAGATGCCGACGCACTCTTGATTTGCACAGAATGGGGTATTTTCAGAAACCCGAATTTTGTGGCCCTCAAAGACCTCATGAAAGACACCGTTATTTTTGATGGCCGCAACCTCTATGACGCCGATCAAATGACCCAACATGGTTTTTACTACAGCAGTATTGGCCGCAACACCGTTTACCGAAACGCATGAAAAGCATTCTCATCACCGGAGCAGCCGGGTTTTTAGGTTCACACCTCTGTGATCGTTTTATAAAAGACGGTTTTAAGGTCATTGGCATGGACAACCTCATCACGGGCAGCCTTAAAAACATCGAGCACCTTTTTGGCCACCCCCATTTTGAGTTCCATAAACACGATGTGAGCAAATACATACATGTGCCTGGCGAGTTGCACTACATTTTACACTTTGCCTCACCAGCCAGCCCTATTGATTATTTAAAAATTCCTATCCAAACCCTCAAAGTAGGGTCTTTGGGTATTCACAACTGTTTGGGTTTGGCGCGCGCCAAAGGGGCGCGCCTGCTCATTGCCTCTACTTCTGAAGTGTATGGTGACCCTACGGTGCACCCACAACCAGAAAGCTATTGGGGCAATGTGAACCCCGTGGGGCCGCGTGGCGTCTATGACGAAGCCAAGCGCTTCCAAGAAGCGATGACCAAGGCCTACCACACTTACCACGGCCTAGAAACGCGCATTGTCCGCATTTTCAATACCTACGGCCCACGCATGCGCCTCAATGACGGCCGTGTATTGCCAGCTTTTATTGGCCAGGCGCTCAGAGGCGAAGACCTCACCATTTTTGGCGATGGCTCCCAGACCCGCTCTTTTTGCTTTGTAGATGACCTCATTGAAGGCATTGTGCGTTTGTTGTTCTCGGACTACGCCGAGCCTGTCAATATTGGCAACCCCGACGAAATTACCATTGCCCAATTTGCCGAAGAAATTATTGCGCTAACGGGCACTACACAAAAAGTCATTTACAAAGATTTACCCATCGACGATCCCAAACAGCGCCAACCCGACATTACCAAAGCGCGTGCGCTCTTGAATTGGGAGCCCAAAATTGACCGCGCCGAAGGGCTGAAACGCACCTACGCCTACTTCAAAAGTTTAACAGAAGAAGAGCTGCGCCAAACTGAACACAATAACTTTGACAATTATATCCAGAAATAATGAGCTATTTTGCCCACCCTACTGCTGTCATTGACGACGGCTGCCAAATTGGCGACGGCACCAAGATTTGGCACTTCTCGCATTTGATGCCGGGTTGCCAACTTGGCGAAAATTGCAACATCGGGCAAAATGTAGTGATTTCCCCTGAAGTCGTTTTGGGCAAAAATGTCAAGGTGCAAAACAACGTGAGTATTTACACGGGTGTCAGCTGCGCAGACGACGTCTTTTTAGGGCCAAGTTGTGTGTTCACCAATGTGCTCAACCCGCGCAGTGCCGTGAACCGCAAAGACAGCTATTTACAAACACATGTAGGGAAAGGAGCCAGCATTGGTGCCAATGCCACTATTGTTTGCGGCCATAACATCGGCGCCTTTGCCTTCATTGGTGCAGGTGCGGTGGTGACCAAAGAAATTCCGGCCTATGCGTTGGTGGTGGGCAACCCCGCAAGGCAAATTGGCTGGATGTCAGAGTTTGGGCAGCGCCTGAATTTTGACACAACAGGGCGCGCCATTTGCCCAGAAAGTGGCCAAGAGTATCAACTTCAAAACGCAAAAGTAGAACGCATCCAATGAGTAAAATCAAATTTGCAATCATAGGGGCTGGCCACATTGGCAAGCGCCATGCCGAAATGGTTCGCCGAGACGCCGAGGGCGAACTCGTAGCTATCGTAGACCCACGTGGTGCCGAGGCTTGCGGTGCCCAAGATTTTCAGGTGCCCTTCTTTAGTTCTATTGACGAACTATTGGCCAGCGATCTTCAATACGACGTCATTAATGTGTGTACGCCCAATGGTTTGCACGCCGAGCAGTCTATCAAAGCCCTCGAAGCAGGCAAACACGTAGTTTGCGAAAAACCGATGGGCCTCAGCAAAGAAAGCTGCGAGCAAGTCATTTACAAAGCATTGCAAGCCTCCAAGCAAGTATTTTGCGTGATGCAAAACCGCTACTCGCCGCCTTCTGTCTGGATCAAAGACCTCATCGACCGCAAAGTGCTTGGCGATATCTATATGGTGCAGCTCAATTGCTACTGGAACCGAGACGAGCGCTATTACAAGGCAGGCGGCTGGAAAGGCACCAAAGATTTGGATGGCGGCACGCTCTTTACGCAATTCAGCCATTTCATTGACATCATGTATTGGTTGTTTGGAGACATTACCAATATTCAAGGCAAATTTGCCGACTTCAACCACAAAGACTACACCGATTTTGAAGACTCCGGTTTTGTGAGTTTCGATTTCATCAACGGCGGTATGGGTTGCCTCAACTACTCTACTTCGGTGGCCAACCAAAACCTAGAGTCATCGATGACGATCATCGGCAAAAACGGCTCCGTAAAAATTGGTGGGCAATACATGAACGAAGTAGAGGTATGCAACATTACTGGCTATGAAATGCCCAAATTGGCCCCAACCAACCCCGGCAATGACTATGGCCCTTACAAAGGCTCCGCTGCCAACCACAATTATGTCATTACAAACGTTATTGACACACTCAATGGCCGCACCGCACCAACCACCAATGCCCTTGAGGGCCTCAAGGTAGTTGAAATCATTGAACGCATCTACCAAGTGCGCGATGCGCAATTTTCGAATCAATAAATGGCCATGATCTACCAAGACCTCATCGATAAAAATACCAAACTAGCCGTCATCGGCTTGGGCTATGTAGGGCTGCCTATAGCACTGGAGTTTGCCAAAAAAATAGATGTCATTGGTTTTGACATCAACCAAGCGCGTGTAGACATGATGCGCAAGGGCCAAGACCCCAGCCGCGAGCTAGATGCTGCTACTTTTGAAAACAGAAGCATCAGTTTTACGTCATCCATAGACGATCTGAAAGCGGCTACGTTTTTTATTATTGCTGTCCCTACTCCTATTGACCACTCTAACCTTCCTGACCTCAAGCCGCTTCTCGGTGCCAGTAAAACGGTGGCGCAAGTACTCAAAAAAGGCGACTACGTGGTGTTTGAATCTACAGTTTACCCAGGTTGTACCGAAGAAGACTGCATCCCTATTTTGGAAGAAGTTTCGGGGCTAAAATTCCAAGAAGACTTTAAGGTAGGCTATTCACCAGAGCGCATCAACCCCGGAGACAAACAGCACACACTCCAAAATGTCATTAAAATTGTGTCAGGCTCTTGCCCGGCGTCTTTAGAAGAAATAGCCAAAGTCTATGAATTGGTGGTGGCCGCGGGAGTGCACCGTGCGCCTAGCATTAAAGTAGCCGAAGCTGCCAAAATTGTAGAAAACACCCAACGCGATGTCAATATTTCGTTGGTCAATGAGTTGTCTATTATTTTCAATAAATTGGGCATCAATACTTTTGATGTGCTTGAAGCTGCCGGAACCAAATGGAACTTCTTGCACTTCTATCCAGGCCTAGTGGGTGGGCATTGCATCGGCGTTGACCCCTACTATTTGGTACATAAAGCCATGCAAGTGGGCTACCACAGCAAAGTCATCAACTCTGGGCGCTATGTCAATGACTCCATGGGCTTTTATATTGGCAAGCAAACCGCCAAAAAGATCATTGCTCAAGGCAAAATGATCCAAGAAGCACACGTTTTGGTCATGGGTGCCACCTTCAAAGAAAATGTCTCTGATATCCGCAATTCAAGGGTCATTGACGTCATCAGAGAACTGCAGTCGTTTCAGATCAACGTAGATGTCGTGGACCCTCATGCCAACTCACAAGAACTCGAGCACGAATATGGCGTTGCCTTGTGCAAAGAAGTACGCCAAGACTACGACGCCATCATAGTGGCAGTCAACCACGATGAATTTGCGGCCTTTAACGAAGCTTATTTCAAGACTTTATTGAAAGATGGCAAAGGAATTTTAGTAGATGTCAAGGGCTCTTACCGCAATCAAATTCAAGACCTCACGTATTGGTCTTTGTAATTTATTTTATTAAAATAACATCTTAGAAATACACATGAACTTTCAAAAACACATACTTGTAACAGGCGGCGCAGGCTTTATTGGCTCTCACGTCGTGAGACGCTTGGTCAAAAACTACCCTGACTACCTTGTGGTCAACCTCGATAAGCTCACCTATGCAGGCAACCTCGAAAACCTCCAAGACATTGACCAAGCATCCAATTATCGTTTTGAAAGAGCCGATATTTGCGATGCAGCAGCGCTCAAGCGCATTTTTGAAAGCCACCAAATTACAGACGTCATTCATTTGGCAGCAGAAAGCCACGTAGACCGCAGCATTGAAGGCCCTATGGAATTTGTCATGACCAACGTAGTGGGCACCGTTCAACTCTTACAAGCCGCACGCGCTGCTTGGGGCAAAGAAAGCGGTCACGTTTTTCATCATGTCTCCACAGATGAAGTTTATGGCAGCCTAGGCGATACCGGCTTATTTGAAGAAACCACGCCTTATGACCCGCGCAGCCCCTATTCTGCCTCCAAAGCGTCTTCGGACCACTTCGTGCGTGCGTATTACCATACCTATGGCTTGCCTATCAAAATGAGCAATTGCTCCAATAACTATGGCTCGCATCATTTTCCTGAAAAACTCATTCCACTGATGATCCACAACATCATCAACGAAAAACCACTACCTGTTTATGGCAAAGGCGACAACATCAGAGATTGGCTTTGGGTCGAGGACCACGCCAGCGCCATTGACACCATCTTCCACAAAGGGCGCTTGGGCGAATCTTACAACGTAGGTGGCCTCAATGAATGGACAAATATCGAACTGGTGCATTTCTTGTGCCAACTCATGGACGACAAACTAGGCCGTGCAGCTGGGAGCGCAGCAGGGCTCATTACCTACGTGCAAGACCGCGCTGGCCACGACAAGCGCTACGCGATTGACGCCACCAAACTAGAGACCGAACTGGGCTGGAAACCCTCTATTACCTTTGAGCAAGGCCTCAACAATACCGTAGATTGGTACCTCAATAACCAAGATTGGGTTGCCAAAGTAACCAGTGGTGCGTATCAAACATATTACGAACAAATGTATGCCAACCGTTAAGCCATGAAAGGAATTGTATTAGCCGGAGGGTCAGGCACGCGCTTGCACCCAATTACCAAAGGAGTTTCAAAGCAACTCTTGCCCATCTACGACAAACCCATGATCTACTACCCTATTTCGGTACTCATGTTGGCGGGCATTCAAGAAATCCTCATCATCTCTACCCCAGACGACCTTCCTTTTTTCAAGAAGTTGTTAGGCTCTGGCGAAGAACTCGGCCTCCAATTTAGCTACGCCGAACAACCCTCACCAGATGGCTTGGCCCAAGCGTTTATCATTGGCAAAGATTTCATTGGCGCAGACGACGTCTGTTTGGTACTCGGAGACAACATTTTTTACGGCCAGGGGCTCTCTAAACTCTTGCAGAAGGCAGTGGCCAACGTGCAAGAAGAGCGCGCTTCTACCGTATTTGGCTATTGGGTCTCGGACCCAGAACGCTATGGTGTGGCTGAGTTTGATGCCAACGGAAAAGTTATTTCCATTGAAGAAAAACCTAATGAGCCTAAATCTAACTACGCCGTGGTTGGGCTTTATTTTTACACCAACGATGTGGTGCAGGTTGCCCAACAAATCAAGCCTTCGCACAGAGGCGAATTAGAAATCACGACCGTCAATGAGCACTATTTACATCAAGGTAACTTGCGTGTAGAACTTTTAGGTAGGGGCTTTGCATGGCTAGATACCGGCACACACGACTCTTTATTAGAAGCCGGAGGCTTTATCCAAACTATCGAAAAACGCCAAGGCCTCAAAATTGCCTGCCTTGAGGAAATTGCCTATGAAATGGGTTATATCAATAAAGAACAAGTTGTAAAACTTGCCAAAGACCTTTCAAAAACGGGCTACGGGCAATACCTACTCAAACGCTTTGACAAATGAAAGTAATTGCTACTCCCTTTGAAGGGCTTTTCGAATTGGAGCCAAATGTTTTTGAAGATGCCCGCGGTTATTTCATGGAATCATTCAAGCAAAGTTGGTTTGATGAACATGTAGCACCCATTCAATTTATACAAGACAACGAATCAAAATCGAGCCGTGGTGTCTTGCGCGGTTTGCATTTCCAGGAAGGCGAATTTGCGCAAGCAAAATTGGTGCGCGTTTTACAAGGAGAGGTGCTAGATGTTGTTGTAGACATCCGCCCAAACTCACCTACCTTTGGAAAACACCATCAAACCATATTAAGCGAAGCCAACAAAAAGCAGTTTTTCATCCCGAGGGGTTTTGCGCATGGTTTTGTCGTGCTTTCAGAAAGCGTCGTTTTTGCCTATAAAGTAGACAACGTTTACAGCAAAGCCCACGAAGGCGGCATTTTATACAACGACCCTACACTCGGCATCGATTGGCAAATTCCTTCTTCAGAAATCCTCCTCTCTGAAAAAGATGCCATTTTGCCTACGCTTGCGCAATGGAAGGAATCTGCTAACCAATAAAGCTTCTTTTTTAGAGAGGAAATAATTATGAATCATTATATTTTGAAAGAATAAATTTAGAAGACCATTTCATGAATAACAAAAACATCAACTGGAAACTTTTCTTTCGAATTACTTGGATTTTAACGGTTATCGGAATTATCATTCTTTCCTTGCTTCCACCTGCCAATATGAATTTCCAGGTCTATGGCAATGACAAAATTGGCCACACTTTCGCCTATGCCATTTTAAGCCTCAATACGCTTATCGTCTTCCAACGCTGGCCGCTGTGGCTGCTCATTTTCACCATGATTTTCTTTGGCATCTTCTTAGAATTTGGCCAAGGCCTCATCCCCGGCCGCCAACCTTCCTTTTGGGACGCCCTCGCCAACACAACGGGTGTAATACTTGGTATTGCAATTTACACAAGGGGGAAGTATGAAAGGTTGGTGAAATAAATTTTTATACATACTCCCCTGACTATCTAGACCGTCATATTTTCACTATTTTTATATTAAAGTTTAATTCTGCCAATTATTAAATTCAAAAGATGAAAAATTCTAGCAAAAATCAAACATCCGCATCAAAATTGCCTTTGGATTCATCTTTTATTTTTGATAAAGAGCATGAAATTCTTCTCGACAAAGTGTTAGAACAAAGCCTTAAAGAAGTTAACGACGGTAAGGTCATTCCTCACGAAGTTGCGATGAAACAAGCTGCTCAATTGTTAAGCGAAAGACCATAATGAAACTCCACCTCTTACGCCACGCAAAAACGAATCCTCATTCACCCACTGGTCTTGACTTTGACCGCGAACTATTGCCCAGAGGGCACGAACAAATAGCTGAGCTCAAAAACTTCTTGAAAGAACACCCCATTGATCCAAAAATAATTTTGTGCTCGAGCGCCATGCGTACACGCCAATCTTTGGCTGAATTCCAAGGTTTGTGGCCCTCGGCAAGTATTCGTTACATAGATGACCTCTATTTAGCATCCAAACAAGAAATTCTCAGCGAAATTTGCGCACTCCAAACCTCAGATGAAATGTTAGTGGTGGGCCATAACGAAGGCCTGAGCGAACTAGCCATGAACCTCGCTCGCCCACGACATTTACTCAAAACCTGCGGCTTCATCAGCATCGAATTCCCCTTTGAAAGCAGTGCCTTCATCTCACAAGATACCGGAAGTATTTTGGCGATGTTTCGGGTGTTGTGAATATGCCATTATCTCAGTAAAGCACCAGCAGGAATACCGAGTTCTTTACTTAATACTTTAATCATCTGAAGGCTTAACGTTCTTTTACCATTGAGAATTTCAGATACCCGTGCTCGGGTGCCTATCCATTTCTCTAAATCTTTACGTTTAAGGTTGAGTTGATCCATTCGAAATTTAATTACTTCAACAGGCTCGGGCGGTAAAATGGGGAAATGCTTCAATTCGTAATGTTCTATTAAAGCCATAAGCAATTCCGCATCCTCATGTTCTTTCGTACCCGGGGCCGCATGAAAAATAGTGGACATCCTCGCTAAAGCATCTTGATAATCTTGTTCTGTTTGAATGACTTTCATAATACAAACAAAATTAAGTTATATTTTTTGTTCCCACAACGGGAGCATTCGCTTTTTCAAAGTTTAAACGATGATTTGTAAGCTTTTGGTAATTTATAACTGATTAAATTTTGTTTTTGTACGGGTATATACTGAACTCCATTCGATGGCTCAAAATTAACTTTGACAGATGATTTTTTTGAAAATGTTGTCTAAATAGTTAACTTTGATCGAAAGTGTGCAAAATGAAAAGCAATCCTAACACAACAACTTTTGATCAATTACTCGATGAAAAATATGGTCAAGTTGGTTCTCCAAACAGAACTGCTTGGGAACAACAATTTGAGGCATTTAAAATTGGAGTACTCATTGAAGAAGCAAGAAAAAAACAAGGCCTTACACAAGAAGAATTAGCACTAAAATGTGGAACAAACAAATCGTACATTTCGCGCATTGAAAACAACGCTTCAGACATTAGGCTTTCAACTCTCATGAAAATCATCCAAGTGGGCCTTGGAGGACAACTAAAGCTCACGCTTCAAATTTAAATTTATCTCCTTCATGCCACTCTGTCAGCAAAAAGCCCGTGGCATAAAACTTGACTTGTTGGGGCATGAGACCTGAACCCAATTTTGAATATAGCCTCAAACCAGCCATGTTGCCGGCAATTTTTGTCTTGATTGTCATGTGGTTGGCCTATTGGGCAGATTTCCTTTTTACGACAGATTTTCAGCGCTATGGTTTAGAGGCATTAACAACACGCGGTTTGCGCGGAATCGTTTTGATGCCCTGGATACATGCGCACAACGATGTCAAGCATATCCTCAATAATAGCTTGCCTACATTTTTGTTGTTGACACTTTTGTTCTATTCCTATAAGGCTGTTGCTTGGCGCGTTTTTATGTTTTCTTGGTTTTTTACTGGGCTAGGTTTGTGGTTCATTGGTGGTACCAACGGCGCCATTCATATTGGCATGAGCGGTATCATTTATGCCCTTGCGGGTTTTTTGTTTACCTCCGGTGTATTGCGCAAGTATTTGCCTTTGCAAGCCCTGTCTTTGTTTATTGTGTTTTTGTACGGCTCCATGATTTGGGGCATCTTTCCGACTCAACCGCGCGTTTCTTGGCAAGGACATCTTTCGGGGCTTATTGTCGGTATCATCTTGGCCATTATTTATCGCAAACAAGGCCCGCAACGCCCCAAATATCAATATGAAATAGAAAAGGAACTCGGCATCGAACCACCTGATTTTGAAGGCGACCTCCGCAGGGCCATTGAAGCAGAACAAGCCGCAATAGAGGCCCAACAAGCCGCAATAGAGGCCCAACAAGAACTTGAAAAGCAAATGGCTCCGGAACAAGAGAACCAAAAGCCAATGGTTGTTGTTTACCAATACAAAAAGAACGACTAATTTTAGGGCGTGGAAGATCTCATCCAAAATAAAGTAAAAGAAAGTGGCTTGGTTCAACTCGACCTCGCTGATTTCAAACCTAAAATGCCCCTCACCGGCATTGACCTCGCCGAACAACTTTGGCAGGGTTTGGTGCTCAAAGAAAAGGACTTCAGGGCCTGGATCAAAGCACATAACTGGAATGCTTATCAAGGAAAGGCCGTGTACATTTACTGCAGCACTGACGCGATTATTCCAACGTGGGCTTTCATGCTCGTGAGTTCAGCTTTGCAAAAAGAAAATGTGTATAGTCAGGTTGGTACGAAAACCGAACTCGCCAAAGCGCTGATTCAAGAAGAAATTTGCTCCATTGATATCAGCACTATCCAAGATCAACGCGTCATCATCAAAGGTTGTGCAGACATCGAAGACCCTGCTTTTGCGATGTCTTATTTGGTGCGCTTCCTTCAGCCTTTAGTCAAAACCATTATGTACGGCGAGCCCTGCAGCACGGTACCAATATTTAAAAAATGATCAAAGCATGGCTTCATGCGGCGCGCCTCAGAACGCTTCCGCTCTCACTCTCGGGAATAATTGTTGGTACTGGCTTAGCAGCTGTCCTTGGTGCTTTTGATGGCCTTATTTTTGGCTTTGCTTTGCTCACCACTATTGGTTTTCAGGTGCTTTCTAATTTTGCCAATGACCTCGGCGATAGTCAGAAAGGAACAGACAACGCCCAGCGGGTTGGCCCCGCACGTGCCATCCAAAGCGGACAATTATCTGCCGCTCAAATGAAAGTGGGCATGTGGGTGGTCGGGGGTTTTTCCTTACTGAGCGCCCTCTACCTTATCAAACTGAGTGTGCCTAACCTTTCTGCCAACGCTATTTATTTTTACATCGTTTTGGCCGTTGCTTGCATTGCTGCGGCAATTACCTACACCGTTGGCAAAAACGCCTACGGCTATCGTGGGCTTGGCGACATCATGGTATTTATTTTCTTTGGCTTAGTGAGCGTGATTGGCGTATTCATGCTTTTCGGCGAGGCTTTTGAATGGATCGTTTTGTTTCCGGCAATAAGCATTGGGCTCTGGAGCACTGCCGTTTTGAACCTCAATAATCTGCGCGACATTCATAACGATGCGCAAATGCAAAAGCGCACTATGGTCGTTAAGTTGGGCTACGAGCGAGGTAAGCTATATCATGTTTTTTTGATAAGCGTTGGCCTCGCTACTTGGTTTTTTACAGTGTATTTGCTCGCGTTTAACACCTATAACTACTGGCTTTTTGCAGCGCTTTTGCCCTCTTTGGGCTTCGTTTTGCACCTCAAGCGCGTACTCGACAACCAAACGCCGGCAAGCCTAGACCCCGAACTAAAAAAAGTAGCCTTATTGACCTTCTTTTCAAGTATCCTTTTTGCATTTTTACTTAACTTTGCACCGCATTAAATCAACACACATGAACATTCTTGTTTGTATTTCTAAAGCCCCAGACACCACGTCTAAAATTGCCTTCACTAACGGTGACACGCAGTTTGATGAAAACGGGGTACAATATATTGTCAACCCCTATGACGAATGGTATGCATTGGTGCGTGCCCTTGAGCTCAAAGAAGCGCAAGGCGGTAACGTCACAATCATCACCGTTGGTACCGCCACCGATGACGCCGTGATTCGCAAAGCCCTCGCTATTGGTGCCGACGACGCCGTCCGCATCGATGCGCCTTCCACAGACGCCTATTTTACGGCCATGCAAATTGCCGAATTTGCCAAAGGAAAAGGTTTTGACCTCATCCTAACTGGCAAAGAAACCATTGACTACAATGGCTCGCAAGTAGCCGGCATGCTCGCCGAAGCGCTCGACCTTCCCTTTATTTCAGTGGCAGCCAAACTCGATGTTGCAGGTTCAACAGTCAAAGCCGAGCGCGAAATTGTAGGCGGTGTTCAAGAAGTCGAGGTAAGCACCCCTGTTGTTGTCAGCTGCGCCAAAGGAATGGCCGAACAACGCATCCCGAACATGCGCGGAATTATGGCTGCGCGCACCAAACCCCTCAATGTGGTGGCTCCGGTAGCGCTAGACGCACTCACCACTTACAGCAGCTACAGCATGCCTGCAGCCAAATCTTCTGTCAAACTCATCGATCCAAATAACCTCGACGAGCTCGTTGCGCTTTTGCACAACGAAGCCAAAGTCATTTAAGCTTTACGCCCATGAATCTCGTTTACATCAATTCAGCAAATGGTTTGTCTAAAGCAGCTTTAGAAACCGTCACTTACGCCAAAAAATTAGGCGCTGATGTTGCAGTTGTCACCAACGGTGGTGCCGATGCATCGGTGTTGGCTTCACTCGGCAACTACGGTGCGTCTGTCGTTTATCAAGACAGCAGCCTCGACGGTCAAGACCCAAGCCAATTGGTAAAGCTCGTAGCGGCTGCCGCCCAAAAAATAGGCGCCGCAACCATTATCTTTTCTCATGACCTCATCGGTAAAGCCGTTGCGCCGCGCTTATCTGTGCGCTTGAAAGCCGGACTTGTTGCTGGTGCAGTTGCGCTGCCAGAGGCCAATGGCAATGTAAAAGTCAATGTATTTTCTGGTAAAGCTTTTGGATATGTTCAAGTCAACTCCGCCACACGCATTATTTCTTTGCTACCCAATAGTATTCAGCCAGAGGCCAACAGCGTTTCTTGTGCCGTAGAGGCTTTTGACAGCCAAGCTGGCGCAAGTGCCATTACCGTTAAAGCCACCAAAAAACCAGAAGGCGCTATTCCTTTGCCAGAGGCTGAACGCGTTGTTTCTGCAGGCCGCGGGCTCAAAGGTCCTGAGAACTGGGGAGTAGTCGAAGATTTAGCCACAGCCCTTGGCGCAGCCACCGCTTGTTCACGGCCAGTTGCCGACATCGGTTGGCGCCCTCACCACGAACACGTTGGGCAAACCGGTGTTGCTATTCGCCCGAACCTATACATTGCAGCCGGCATTTCTGGTGCCATTCAGCACCTTGCGGGCGTCAATGGTTCTAAAGTCATTGTTGTCATCAATACCGATGCCGAGGCGCCTTTCTTTAAAGCCGCTGATTACGGAATCATTGGAGATGCCTTTGAGGTTCTGCCACGCTTTACCGAAGCTGTTAAGCGCTTCAAGGCCGCGCAACATTAATCCTTATTTTTCGTAGAAGCCACCCGAATGCAAAAAGTCAGTTTAGAGATAACGGGTATTGAATATAGTCAAACGCAGTCTGGCTCTTATGTGCTAACGCTCAAAGAAACTGATGGCTTACGCAAACTTCCTATTGTCATTGGCGGCTACGAAGCTCAGGCTATTGCCGTTGAGCTCGAAAATATGCAACCTTCGCGGCCTCTTACCCACGATCTTTTTAGGGCGTTTAGTTTGGCTTTTGGTGTAGAAATCAAAGAAATTCTGATCTATAAATTCAAAGATGGCGTTTTCTTTTCCAAACTCATTTGCGAACAAGACGGCATCATTACCGAAATCGATTCTCGTACTTCAGATGCCATCGCTATTGGCGTGCGCTTTAATGCCAAAATATATACCCTAGACCGCATTCTCGATGCCGTTAGCGGCAGTTCACCCTCAGACTTCAACGAACCCTATGATTTCGACGAAAATGATATCTTTGAGCAAGATGAGCGCGCCCCCAATGAATGGGATATCTATGCCACAGAAGAGCTAGAAACCCAACTAACAGAGGCCCTCGAAAACGAAGATTACGAACTTGCCACAAAAATAAGAGATGAACTCAACCGCCGCAATCAAAACTAGACTCACGCTAGTTAGTTTCCTTCAATTTTTTGTCTGGGGTGCTTGGCTTACCACTATAGGTACGTACTGCACCGATGGCAAAGGCTGGACTTTTCCGCAATTTGGCGCCATCTTCTCGACCCTTGCACTCTCCTCTATTCTCATGCCCTCCATTATTGGCATCATTGCCGACAAATGGATGCGGGCAGAGAAACTCTACGGCATTTTACACCTCGTTTACGGTGCTTTCATGCTCTTGATTCCGAATATTTCCGCTTTGCAAGGCGCTTTTCCGGCCCTCCAAAACATGGCCGAATACGAATTGCTGTACTGGATTGTCTTTGGCGGTATGCTCGCTTATATGCCCACTATCTCCTTATCAAATTCGGTATCTTACCGCATTTTGAAAATGAACCAACTCGAGGTTCAAAAAGATTTTCCGCCAATCCGCGTCTGGGGTACCATTGGTTTTATTGCCGCAATGTGGCTCACCAACCTCAGCGGCAGCAAAGCAACCGCAGATCAGTTTTACATTGCAGGGGCAGGCGCGCTATTGCTCGGCCTATACGCCTTTACCTTACCCGCCTGTTTACCTCAAGGCAAAACAAACGAGAAAAAATCAGTTTTCTCTCAGTTGGGTTTAGATGCCTTTCAATTATTTGCCAATTACCGAATGGCTTTATTCTTTGTTTTTTCAATCCTGCTCGGGGCGGCCTTGCAGCTCTCCAATATGTACGGAGATACCTACCTCAGTAGTTTTCCGAAAGGCACTTTAGTCGAAAAATACTCCACGATTATCTACTCCATTTCTCAAGTTTCAGAAACTATATTTATCCTCACAATACCTTTCTTCTTAAAGCGCTTTGGGATTAAAAACGTCATGCTATTCGCCCTGTTTGCCTGGGTCTTGCGCTACGGATTCTTTGCCTACGGCGATACCACTTTCGGTTTACCGCTTATTGTCTTGAGTTGTTTTGTTTACGGAATGGCCTTTGATTTCTTCCTGATTTCGGGCTCTATGTTTGTAGAATCCAACACGGACAGCAGTATCCGCTCAAGTGCGCAAGGTTTGTTCATCATGATGACCAACGGCATTGGCGCATACATTGGAACAGTAGCGAGTAGTTACCTCATCGGAAAATATTATATTTTACCTGATGGCCAAACCAACTGGAACGGTGCATGGCTACTCTTTGCAGGCTATGCCCTTGTTGTTGCGGTCTTATTTATGATTCTATTTAGAGAAAAGCGTCAGGCGGCTTAACTTTTACTCCCTCAAAAACTTATACCCCACCCCCCTGATCGAATAAAAGTGCTGCGGATTTTTGGGGTCGGGTTCAAATAATTTTCTGAAGGCTAAGATATAATTATCGATGGTGCGAGACGTCGGTATTTGCTCTGCGCCCCAAAGCCGGTCTAGGATTTCATTGCGAGACACCACCTTCCCTTCTTTCTCAATAAAGAGCTCTAGTAATTGCACCTCTCTTTTTGTAAAAGTATGGAGTAAGTTTCCTTGCGGATTTCTCACCTCGAAAGTCGTGAAATTAACCTGGTACTTGCCAATTTGTTGGGCGGTCGGCTGCTCATTTTGAACAGAACCATTGATCAAGATTTGTACTTTCAATAACAATTCTTCTAGGTCGAAGGGTTTAACAAGGTAGTCGTTGGCGCCAAGTTTGAGCCCGGCTACGCGGTCTGAAGTAGTGCCTTTAGCAGAAAGGAACAACACGGGTACCGACGCGTGCTTGCGGATTTTTTTACAGAGATCAAAACCCGAAAAATGTGGCAGCATGACATCTAGTATGACTAAGTCAAAATGAAAAGGCTTTGAAAAAAGGGCTTTTGCTGACGCGCCATCGGCATAGGCCTCGACTACATAGCCCTCTAATTCTAGGTTGAGGGTGATCATGTCTCGGAGGCTCTGCTCGTCTTCAACTAAACAAATTCTGTGCATTCGGTTTACCTAGAAAACATTATTTTTGATGAAATTACAACAAACTCCTCAAACTATGAATAAATTTTTACGCTTTGGCCTTCTTGTTTTGGGTCTGCAATTTACCGCTTTGGCCCAGGAGGCACAGCGCCCTTCACACTCCTTTCAACTCGCTAAAGAAATTCCTACCCTTCAATTGCAAACACCGAACCTTCAAGACCTCGCTCAAGAAGACCTCCTCCGAGACAAACAAGGTGTTCTTTACCGTATTGGGGTGGCTATTCCTACGCACCTAAGCCCACAGAACGCAGGTCTATGGACCTCCAACCCTGACGGGAGCCGAACATGGCAAATCATCATCTCTGCACCCGGAGCCGAAGCAATTAGTTATTTATTTGAGCAATTTGTATTGCACGGTGGCAGCTCACTAAGGATTCAAAATCTGTACGGTCAAGACGTACATCCGTTATTGACAAGCGCAGACGTCGAAGTACACCAAATGCAAAACGCAGCGCTTTGTGGCGGAACTACACATCTACTGACGCTTACCGAACCAGCCTACACAACTCCGTCAGAGCTCTACCTAGACCGCATCATGTACAACTACCGCTCTACGGGTTACGGAGGCGCAGAAAAAATCAATGAGTCTGATCCATGCGAGGTCAATGTCAATTGTTCTCCAGTTGGCGACCCGTGGCAAGACGAAAAACGCGGTGTAGCCCGTATTTATGTGGTGGAGGGCAACCAAGCCGGTTGGTGTTCTGGGTCTTTAGTCAATAACACCGCCCAAGACTGCAAGCCTTATTTCTTGACGGCACTGCACTGTGGTGTCAATGCTACTGCTTCAAACATGAACCAATGGAAGTTCTTCTTCCGCTACGAAGCGCCAACATGCACCAACCCCACAACCGTTGGCACCTTGGCCAACTACTTTATTTCTGGCTGTTTGCGTATTGCCGATTCCGGCGATAGCGGTGGCAATTCTGGTTCAGACTTCTTGCTCGTCAGATTGGGCAACACCAATAACGAAAATAACGTCATCAACAACCTGAAATCAGCCAACTTTAATGCCTACTGGAATGGCTGGAATGCCAGCCCAAACCCAACTACCGGAGGTGCAAGTATCCACCACCCGGCTGGCGATATCAAAAAGATCTCTACGTTTACAGGCAATACCATTTCTACCCAATGGGGCAGTGCAGCAGGTTCACATTGGCGCGTCAACTGGACGGCCAACACCAACGGGCACGGCGTTACGGAAGGTGGCTCTTCTGGATCTCCACTCTTTGACGGCGCAGCAGGCTATATCATCGGCACGCTCACTGGCGGCGCATCTTATTGCACCTCGCCGAATGCGCCTGACCAATACGGCAAGATGTCTTTCCACTGGACGGCCAACGGAACCACATCCACCGAACAACTCAAGCCTTGGCTCGACCCCGCAAATCAGAATATTTTGGTATTTGGAGGTTCTGCCGATCCTTGCAACCCGCTTGCGGGCCCTTGCACAGCAAGTGCCGTTTGCGATGAGCACATCAATACCGTGAGTTTGAATACCATCAATAACAGCTCCGCTTGTGGCAACAACGGCTATACCGATTTTACAAACATCAGCACCTCTTTGGCAAAAGGCAATACCTACACCCTTACTATCACACCAGCTATTCTCAATAACACCCAATCGATAGCTTATACCGACGACGAAATTGCCGCCTGGATCGACTTCAATAACGATTTTGACTTCAACGACCCTGCAGAACAAGTCGCTTATGTGTTAGTCGGCAGCGGCTGGACCAACACTTTTAACGTCACCATCCCACTGACTGCACAAACTGGGCAAGTTCGCATGCGTGTTCGCATTTCTTACCAACCAGACGGTGCAATTACCCCTTGTGGGCCCGCTACCTTTGGCGAAACCGAAGATTACAGCATCAATATTACCTCAGGTGTAGGTATCGACGAGCATCCATTAGCACAAGTTCAGGTATACCCGAACCCTGCAAACGAAGTACTGTTCATAGACCTAAAAGATTTAGAGAACGTAAATAGCATTGCGCTGCTAGATGTCAATGGAAAGCAAATTCAAGAATTGACCAATGTTAAAAATGGACTAAATACTTTCCAAATTGAGCAGCTTGCTGCAGGTATTTACCAGGTTAGAATAAATCAAGATGGGTATCAGATTACCCAGCGCGTCGTCAAACTCTAGGCCTTAAGCACCATTTTCAAAATAGAATGCGGCCCGCTCCAAGTGGGCCGCTTTTTTTTGCGCAACCTTTCTTGGTGCTTGTCTACAAAGTGCCAAAAAAGGGCATCAAACAAGACTGCTCCTTCTGTATCTATTTTAAAGCCTTGCTTTTTGAGGTAATTGGAACCTGAAAAATAGGGTTTGGTGGTCATCAGGCCTCCATCGGCATATTGGCTAATTGAGCGTCTTTATGCTCGATATAACGAACTTCAAAGCCTTTACTCCGTAGTTTTTCTGCGTAGTAACTCATCGATGCACGATGATACGCCAACTTTTTGCGGTGGAATGGAAGGCGCATAAAAAACAAATCGTCTTCGATCAACCAAAAAGTCTGAACCTCAGCAAACGCAGGATGCTGCTCGAAAAGCTGATGTGGAAAGACCAAACATATAGGTGCTGTCATGTCCATCTAACACCCTAAAAAAGGGTTTGTTCTTAATGCTAAAAATCGCTTAACAATAACTTCATCAAATGAGCATATTGCGCCCGAACTCTGTGTAATTTTGTCTTGTATATAAAAGACAACATGGATAAAGTTTCTTACGTTGGCAACGCAGATGTAAACGCCATAGACCACCTCTACCAACAATACCGACAAGACCCAACAAGTGTGGACCACAGCTGGGCTAAATTTTTTGAAGGCTTTGAATTTGCCCAAACGAACTTTGAACAAGACGGGGCCATTCCGGAGAACTTCGTCAAAGAATTCAAAGTGATTAACCTCATCAATGGCTATCGTACACGGGGGCACCTCTTCACCAAAACTAACCCAGTCAGAGATCGACGCAAACACAGCCCCAACCTAGAGATCACACATTTTGGTTTAAGCGACCAAGACCTCAACGACGTTTTTCAGGCCGGTGAACAAATTGGTATTGGCGCAGCAAAACTTTCCGATATCATTGCGCACCTCGAGCTCACCTATTGCCAGTCGATTGGCATCGAATACATGTACATGCGCGACCCCGAGCGCATCGATTGGTTTCGAAACAAAATAGAACTCAACAACCGTCCGGTTTTTGACCCCCTACGAAAGAAAAAAATCTACGAAAAACTCAACCAAGCAACTGGCTTCGAGGCCTTCCTTGGCAAAAAATTTGTGGGTCAAAAACGCTTTTCTATCGAAGGTGGCGAGGGCCTTATTCCTGCCCTTGATACACTTGTACGAAAAGGCGCTGCCTTGGGTGTGGAATATTTTGTAATGGGTATGGCACACCGCGGCCGCCTCAATACGCTCGCCAATATCTTTGAAAAGCGCCCCCGAGACATCTTTAGAGAATTTGAAGGAAAAGAATTCGATTTTGAAACGACCTTCGATGGCGATGTCAAATACCATCAAGGGTTCACTTCGCACATCGTCCTTGACAACGGACAGCAAATTGGCCTCACCCTAGCCCCCAACCCCTCGCACCTCGAGGCGGTTAGTACGGTAGTAGAAGGCATTGCCCGAGCTAAAATAGACCACGTTTACCAAACCGAAGACAAAGTTTGCCCCGTACTTATTCATGGCGATGCCGCAATTGCAGGCCAAGGAATTGTCTACGAAACCATTCAGATGGCGGGCCTAGATGGCTACCGAACAGGAGGCACCATCCATATTGTTGTCAATAACCAGGTTGGCTTCACCACCAACTACCTCGATGGTCGCACTTCTACGTATTGCACCGATGTTGCCAAAACAACACTTTGTCCTGTTTTCCATGTCAATGGCGACGACATCGAAGCTGTGGTTACCACGATCGAAATTGCCATGGAATACCGTCAGGCTTTTCATCGAGATATTTTCATCGACTTGTTGTGCTACCGCAAATACGGCCATAACGAAGGTGACGAACCTAAATTTACCCAGCCGAAGCTCTACAACATCATTGCAAAGCATCCGAACCCAAGAGAAATCTATTTGGAACAACTGCAAAGAGAAGCGCTGCTCACCGCAGAAGAAGCCAAGCAAATTGAACAAGACTACCAACAATTTCTCGAAGAAGAATACGAGCAATCAAGAAGCAGAGATAAAGCTTTGGTCTACGACTTTTTAAGCCTTACTTGGGAAGATTACCGCCACGGCACAGCACAAGATTTTGAAAAATCGCCGCAAACGGGCATTGCCAAAAATGAATTACTTAAGCTCGGACGCAAACTATCCACCCTACCTGAGGGTAAAAAATATTTCAGAAAGATTGCCAAAATATTTGAGGACCGCCTCCAAGCTATTGAGAACGATAAACTCGATTGGGGTTCTGCAGAAATGTTGGCATATGCCACCCTACTCGCAGAGGGCCACGCCGTTCGCATTTCTGGTCAGGACGTCGAGCGCGGTACGTTTTCGCATCGCCACGCTGTCGTAAAAACAGAAGATACAGAAGAAGAAGTATTGACGCTCAATATGCTACAAGCGCAACAGGCGCCATTTACTATCTACAACTCGCATTTATCGGAATACGGAGTGCTCGGTTTTGAATATGGCTACGCTCTGGCGCATCCATCTGGGCTCACCATTTGGGAGGCGCAATTCGGCGACTTCTTTAACGGAGCTCAAATTATGGTGGATCAATTCATCTCTGCCGGAGAAGACAAATGGGCCACCCAAAGCGGTTTGGTCTTGTTGTTGCCACACGGCTACGAAGGGCAAGGTGCAGAGCATTCTAGCGGTCGTATGGAACGCTTCTTACAGCAATGTGCCGACCTCAATATGCAAATTGTCAATACCTCTACACCGGCCAATCACTTCCATTTATTGCGCCGTCAAATCAAGCGCGACTTCAGAAAGCCGCTCGTGGTATTTTCTCCAAAAATGCTCTTGCGCTACCCCGACGCCACCTCTACTTTAGATGAAATGGCAAAGGGCAACTTCCAAGAAGTACTCGACGACCCAGCCGCTGTTGTTAAAAATATAGATACTGTCGTGTTGTGCAGCGGCAAGTTTTACTACGAGATGAAAGTCAAAGCAGCTGAACTCGGCGTCAAAAACATGGCTTTTGTACGCTTAGAACAACTCTATCCATTGCCGACAGCCCAAATTGAAGCCATCTTGAACAAATACAAAGCCAAAAACATCCTATGGGCACAAGAAGAACCAGCCAATATGGGTGCCTGGATGCACATGGCCATGAATTTACGCCATATCCCACTCGTAGGTATCTGCCGCCCTGCAAGCGCTGCTAGTGCAGAAGGATCCAAAAAATTACACGAAATTCGTTTGAAACAATTATTCACTGACCTCTTTGCCTACGCAAAGTAAGCCTTAAATAAAATCGTATGTCACTATTAGAAATGAAAGTCCCGAGCCCGGGAGAATCAATCTCAGAAGTAGAAATTGCCGCTTGGCTTGTTGCCAATGGCGATTACGTCGAAAAAGACCAAGCCATTGCTGAAGTCGATTCGGACAAAGCTACCTTAGAATTACCTGCAGAAGAAAGCGGCATCATTACGCTTAAGGCCGCAGAAGGCGACGTCGTGAAAGTAGGGCAAGTTGTTTGCCTCATCGACACTTCTGCTGCGCGCCCGGCGGGTGCGCCAGTCGTTGCCGTTGTGCCAGCTTCAGAAGCCAAAGCTGTGCCAGCTGCTGCTCCTGCAGTTGCTGCTCCTAATCCAGATCCAATCAAGCCAGCAAGCTACGCAGCAGGCGCCGCATCTCCAGCTGCTGCAAAAATTATCAAAGAAAACAATATCAATCCTGCACTTGTAAAAGCCAGCGGCAAAGACGGACGCATCACCAAACAAGACGTAGTGGCAGCTATGTCAGCAGGTTTCTCTACCGAAGCAGCGCAAGGATGGGGCGGAAGCCGCGAGCAAAGCCGCGAAAAGATGTCCATGTTACGACGCAAAATTGCAGAGCGTTTGGTTTCAGTCAAAAACGAAACAGCCATGCTCACTACCTTTAACGAGGTCGACATGAAGCCAATTATGGATGTGCGTGCCAAATACAAGGACGCCTTTGCCAAACACCACGAAGTTAACCTCGGCTTTATGTCGTTTTTCACGAAAGCGGTAACAGAAGCACTCAAATTGTTTCCAGCGGTCAACGCACAAATCGATGGTACAGAAATGATTTTGCACGACTACGCCGATATCGGTATTGCCGTTTCTTCTCCAAAAGGGCTCATGGTACCGGTGGTGCGCAACGCCGAACAAATGAGTTTAGCTGAAATCGAACGCGAGATCAAGCGCCTTGCCATTAAAGCACGCGACGGCAAAATCACGCCCGAAGACATGACTGGAGGCACCTTCACTATTACTAATGGTGGCGTTTTTGGCTCTATGCTCTCTACACCGATTATCAACCCACCGCAATCTGCCATTCTCGGCATGCACAATATAGTAGAACGCCCTGTTGCCATTAACGGTAAAGTAGAAATTCGACCAATTATGTATGTTGCGCTCTCCTATGACCACCGCATCATTGATGGCAAAGAATCGGTTGGCTTTTTAGTCAAAGTGAAAGAAATGCTCGAAAACCCTGAACGCATGATTTTTGGATCAAAAGATCCACTGCAGATCTTACTCGGGCTGTAATTAATAATTTGCACGCAGTTAAAAAAGCGCTCCAAGGAGCGCTTTTTTTGCTTCGGACCTTTAGATTGCTTTTCGTATATTTGCTGTTCTAAAAAAAGTACTTACAATGTCAAAAATCAGGAAGCAAGAAGCCCTAGATTACCATTCCTCCGGTAGGCCCGGTAAAATTGAAGTTGTTCCATCTAAGCCCTATGCCTCCCAACGAGACCTCTCCTTGGCTTATTCTCCTGGTGTAGCTGAGCCCTGCTTGCGCATTGCAGAAAACAAAGCCGACGTTTACAAGTATACCGCCAAGCGCAATTTAGTTGCGGTTATTACCAACGGAACCGCAGTTCTCGGCCTTGGTGACATCGGCCCAGAAGCCGCAAAGCCCGTTATGGAAGGCAAAGGCTTATTGTTTAAAATATTTGCTGATATCGATGTATTTGACATCGAAGTAGACGCCAAAGACCCAGAACTTTTTATCCAGACTGTCAAGGCCATTGCCCCAACTTTTGGTGGCATCAACCTCGAGGACATCAAAGCACCTGAAGCTTTTGAAATTGAGCGCAGGCTCAAAGAAGAGCTCGATATTCCCATCATGCACGACGACCAACACGGCACCGCAATTATCAGTGCCGCTGCCTTGCTCAATGCATTAGAGCTTGCCAACAAAAAAATCGAGCGCATCAAAATTGTGGTCTCCGGTGCCGGAGCAGCAGCAGTTTCGTGTATCAAATTATACCATCGTCTGGGTGTAAAGCCCGAAAACGTCTACATGTACGACTCCAAAGGCCTTATCCACAGTGGGCGTACTGACCTCGACGACATAAAACAAATCTTCGCGACGCACCCAAAAGATATTGATTTCGAGGCAGCTTTTAAAGGCGCTGACGTCTTTCTTGGTCTTTCTAAAGCAGGGCTGGTTAGCAAAGAAATGATTGCCGCAATGGCAAAAGACCCTATTGTTTTTGCCCTCGCCAATCCCGAGCCAGAAATTCCTTACAAAGAAGCAATGGCGGTGCGCAAAGACATCATCATGGCAACAGGGCGTTCAGACCATCCGAACCAAGTCAATAACGTACTTGGGTTTCCTTATATCTTCAGAGGCTCTTTAGACGTGCGTGCGACCACCATCAATGAAGAAATGAAATTGGCTGCCGTAAAGGCCATCGCCTCCCTCGCCAAAGAAACCATTCCTGAAGAAGTAATTGAAGCCTATGGAGGTAAAAATATTTCTTTTGGTCGGGAACAAATTATTCCAAAACCATTAGACCCGCGACTCATTTACTTTGTGGCACCAGCGGTTGCGCGAGCAGCTATGGAGTCTGGGGTAGCTCAAGAGCCCATCGAAGATTGGGAAGAATACGAAAACCAACTCAAAAGCCGCCTTGGCCTAGACAACAAACTACAGCGCAATATTACCTCTAAAGCACAAGGTAGTCCAAAAACGGTAGTGTTCCCCGAAGGCGACAACATCAAAATATTAAAAGCTGCCCAGCAAGCCTACGACGAAGGTGTAGCCATCCCGATTTTACTCGGTAAAAAACAACGCATCCTGGAGCTCATGAACGAGTACAGCATCGAAATACCAGAGGTGCAAATCATCGACTGCAAATCCGACGAAGAAGAAGCCCGGCGTATTGAGTACGGCACTGCATTCTTTGAATTGCGCAAGCGCAAAGGCATTACCGAATATGAAGCCATTTCTTTGATGCGAGAACGCAATTATTTTGGTGCCATGATGCTCAATATGGAAGAAGCAGATGCCATGCTCACAGGGCTTACCCGTAGTTACCGCTCGGTGTTGCGTCCGGCAATTAGCACCATTGGTTTGCAAAAAGATGTCAAAACCGTCTCCGGAATGTATATCCTGAACACCAAGAAGGGTCCGCTGTTCTTGGCCGACACCACCGTCAATTTAAACCCATCGGCAGCGCAAATTGCAGAAATTACGGTCAATGCAGCCAAATTTATCCGCCGCCTCAAAGTACAACCACGCATTGCTTTACTGAGCTATTCTAACTTCGGGTCTTCACCCGGAGACGATCCGGAAAAAATGGCCGAAGCGGTACATATTTTACACGAAACACAACCTAATCTTGTGGTCGACGGCGAAATGCAAGCCAACTTTGCCCTCAACCCAGAATTAATGAACGAGAAATTCCCTTTCTCCTTCTTGGCTAACAAAGAGGTCAATACACTTATTTTTCCGAACCTATCCGCAGGCAATATTGCATACAAACTTTTGCAACAAACCAATGAGCTCGATGCCATCGGACCTATTTTAATCGGGATGCGCAAATCCTTGCACGTTCTGCAACTAGGAGCCAGTGTAAGAGAGATCATTTCGATGATCAAAATTGCAGTTATTGACGCCCAAAGCCAAGACAAATGATTTCTAGACTCAACGGCCGCCTCATCGAAAAAAACCCAACCGACCTGCTAGTCGAATGCGCAGGTGTAGGTTATGAAGTCAAGATTTCTTTGCACACCTTTACTGCTTTGCCAGATGCAGAAGCGATCATCTTACACACCAAACTCATCGTAAGAGAAGATGCCCACCTGCTTTATGGGTTTGCCACCAAAGAGGAGCGCGAAATGTTCGGGCATTTGATTAGTGTTTCTGGCATAGGCCCCAACACGGCCCTCATCATGCTTTCTTCCATGACCCCCGACGACATCGCCCATGCCATTCTAGCAGAAGACGTCGTGAGTATTCAAAAAATAAAAGGGATCGGTACCAAAACAGCACAGCGTGTCATTATAGACCTCAAAGGAAAAGTATCTAAAATGGAACTCGGTAGCGAGAATATTTTCTCTTCGAACAATAGAAACCGATTTGATGCGTTAAATGCATTAGTTTCGCTCGGTTTTGACAAAAAATCAGCTGAAAAAGTATTGGACAAAATTGATACCGGAACCCAAACCGTAGAACAACTGATCAAAGAGGCGCTAAGACTACTATAACCGTGCAACACAACTACTGGAAAAAATACTTAACAAATATCATCATGCTCATGATGGTGTTTTTTACTTTTGTAGAGGTTAGTGCACAAACCCCTAACCTCCCTTTTCCAATCTTTAATCCGCTCAATCCTTTTCAAAATTTACCCCAAAGTTTTGACCTCGGAGACCCCACCAATCTCAACCAAACGATCGTCTACGACCCCGAATCTAAAACGTTTGTCTTTCGAGACATCATGGGCAAAGACACCTATTTTAGGGCTCCTCAGGCCATGACCCTAGAAGAGTATCTCGAATACGAAGAGAAAAAAAGCTTTTCTTTAGATTGGAAAGAACTCGTAGCCGAAGAAAGTGCAGAAAACCGAACATTTGAATTGCCAATAAAGATTGGATCCAAAGCATTTAAAAGTTTCTTTGGCTCAGATGAAATCACCATTACCCCGGGCGGAAACCTCGAAATTTCACTAGGTGCGAACCACTCTCGGGTAGACAACCCGATTTTACCCATGCGGCAGCGCAATATCACGCGCTTCGATTTCAATCAAAACATCAACATGGACATCACCGGCCAAATCGGTACCAACATGAAGGTGAATATGAAATACAACACCCGCGCCAACTTCGATTTCGAAAATATTTCCAAATTAGAGCGCACGGGGCAAGAAGACGACATCCTACAAAAAATTGCGCTAGGGCAAGTAAGTTTAGAACTACCAACGACCCTTATTCCGAGTTCACAAACACTTTTTGGCTTTAAAACCCAACTTAAATTTGGTCGATCGACCGTGGATTTTATTTTAGCACAATCAAAAGGAAAGCGCACCGAAATCAACGTAACGGGCAAGGCCCAAGTTCAAAAATTTGAAATTACCGCAGATAACTACGAGGCCAACCGCCACTACTTTCTCAATTTGTATCACCAGCAGCACTACGACACCGCAATGGCCACTTTGCCTGTTGTGAACTCGACGACCTACATTACACGCATAGAAGTTTGGGTAACCAACCGCAGTAGCATAACCGAAAACACCCGAAATATTGTCGCATTTTCAGACTTAGGCGAGGCCAAACAAGCCAACTGCCAGGGTAATCCGGGCTCTTACACGACCCAAGAAATTCCAGACAACCAAGCGAATGGCCTTTACGACTGGGCAACAGCTCAGCCTTTGGTTCGTGGGTTCTCAAATGCGGTGTTGGCGCTGAGTGCACAGGTCAATTCTCCGGGGCCATTTAATCAGGCTGTCGATTACGAAAAAGTAGAAAATGCCCGCAAGCTCAATGACAACGAATTTACCTACAATGCCTTACTTGGCTACGTCTCGCTCAATACAGCGCTCAATAACGACGAAGTCTTGGCAGTAGCCTACGAATATACCTACCGGGGGCAAACTTATCAAATAGGTGAGTTTTCTACCGATGGTACAAACGGACAAGAAGCACTTATTCTCAAATTAATCAAACCAACCATCACCAGTCCAAAAATCAAAATTTGGGACCTCATGATGAAAAACGTTTACTCCATTGGCGCGTATCAAGTCGATCAACTTGGCTTTAAAATAGACGTGTATTACAACAACCTCGAAACCTCTGTTCTACAACCGTTCTTGCCCTTTGAACAAGGAAACATCAATAAAAAACAGATTGTTACCCTACTCGACATGGATAAAATCAATCAAAACAACCAGCCTTTCTCGGATGGTGTTTTTGATTTTGCTCCTTTTAATGTAGTCGGCAACAAAATCGATAACGGCGGTACCATCAACCGCAAAAATGGTCGTATATTCTTCTCGACAGTTGAACCTTTTGGTAAAACACTCGCCGACAAATTAACCGAGGCTGGAGTGCCTAATGTTTTCATTAATCAACTTGCCTACACAGAACTCTACGACTCTACCAAAACTGCTGCCCAGCAAATTCCGAGTAAAAATCGTTTTGTTTTCAAGGGTGAGTTTCAGTCTTCGATCTCCTCCGAAATTCCATTGAACGTGATGAATATCCCGCAAGGGGCGGTAGTGGTTACAGCTGGTGGAATGCGTTTGGTTGAAGGTGTCGACTTCACCGTAGATTATGCATTTAGCAGAGTAAAAATCCTCAACACAGGAATTTTAGAATCCAATACCCCCATTAAAATTTCGATAGAATCAAATTCAGTTTTTGGTTTTCAAGCGCGTTCTATGATTGGTGGGCGCTACCAATACCGCATCAATGAAAACTTCAAGGTGGGCGCCACCTGGCTGCGCATGATGGAGCGTCCGGTTACACAAAAAGTTGATTTTGGAAGCGAGCCCTTCAAAAACAACGTGCTTGGCGCAGATTTTGCTTTTCGTACCAACGTACCTCTGCTCACCAAATTGGTCGACTTACTCCCCGTAATTTCTACCAATACCATGTCTACCCTTTCTATGTCCGGAGAAGTAGCCACGCTCAGACCGGGTCAACCACGCGCCATAAACAAAGAAGGCACCTCCTACATAGACGACTTTGAGGCATCGCAAAGTGCCATTGATCTCAAAAACATTAGTGCATGGCGTTTGGCTTCTATACCGCAGGGTCAGCCCGATCTCTTCCCTGAAGCGTCCAAAAAAGACCTCAGTGCCGGTTTCAAGCGCGCCAATCTTGCTTGGTATACCATTGACCCCGTTTTTTACCAAAGCAATCAGCTCACGCCCGCACACATCAAGCAAGATCCGTCCATGCTTTACGACAGCCGCATGCGACTCATTCAAATGACCGACATTTTTCCGAACCTACAACTTCAATACGGCTCAATCTCCAATATTAACGTACTCGATTTAGCGTACTACCCTGCCGAACGCGGCATGTACAATTTTGATACCACCGCTACTGTAGATTCTATCGGGCGCTTTACCAATCCAGAAGAACGTTGGGGAGGCATTATGCGCGGCCTTAGCACCAACGATTTTGAATTGGCGAATATCGAATTTATCCAATTTTGGGTACTAGATCCGTTTAATCAAGACGCTGAAAATCAGAATCCAAACGCCCCTATGTCTGGCGGAGACCTCTACTTTAACCTTGGAAACGTATCAGAAGATATCCTTCCTGACTCCCGAAAAAGCTTCGAACATGGCTTGCCCTCCAACACCGACCCCTTATTGCAAGACAACATCGACACCACCCAATGGGCAAGAATTTCAACGCAGCAGGTCGTAGTGAATGCCTTTGCCAATGACCCAGCCTCGCGCATTAAGCAAGACGTAGGCCTAGATGGCTGGGAAAACACCGACGAAAGGCAAAGTTATGCTGCCTTTGTGAGTTGGGTGCAAAACAACACAACGCTGAGTGCCGCTGCAAAAGCCCGCATGATTGCCGACCCCTCTACCGATGACTACAACTATTACCTCGACGATAACTACGATGCCGCTCAGCTCACTATTCTCGATCGTTACAAACACTACAACGGTATGCAAGGCAACTCTCCGACAACTGAAATGTCCGATACCGCAAATACTATAGGCTACCCGACCATTGCCTCCAACTTTCCAGACATCGAAGATATCAACCAAGACAACAACCTCTCAGAATCAGAAGCTTACTTTCAATATCGCGTCAGCCTTCGGCCGGGCGATATGCAAAATGTAGGCAGCAACTTTATCACCAACAAACAAGTATACCAAAACGGGAACAAAACAGAAACTTGGTATCAATTTAAAGTCCCGATCCGCGACTTCGAAAAACGCATCAATGGCATTCAAGACTTCCGCTCCATACGCTTTATGCGCATGTATCTAAAAGGTTTTGACGAGCCTGTAGTACTGCGTTTTGCACGTTTAGAATTTGTTCGTGGAGAGTGGCGCCGTTATTTTGAAGACCTCACCCAACCAGGGCTGAGCGTCCAGACCGACCCTAACCTCACTGCTTTTAATATTGCCGCACTCAATATCGAAGAAAATGCACAGCGTCAGCCGATTAATTATGTGGTTCCACCTGGTATTGACAGAGAAATAGACCCCTCACAAGTATATCAGCGTCAAATGAACGAACAAGCTTTGGTACTCGAAGTTTGTAATTTGCAAGACGGAGACGCCAGAGCAGCTTACCGAAACGTACAGTTCGATGTGCGTACTTACAAAAAATTGAAAATGTTTGCGCACGCCGAATCAGTCGTGCAAAATCAACTCAAAGACAACGAGCTTACCCTTTTTGTGCGCTTGGGTACAGACTTCGTAGAGAACTACTACGAATACGAATTGCCGCTCAAAGTGACCGACTGGAACGCAACCAACCCAGACCTCATCTGGCCTGCTGCTAACAATATTGAAATCGAATTTGACCGCCTACTCGACCTTAAAATGGAGCGAAACGATAAACTCGAACAAGGCGTTCCGGGTGTCTCGAGCGTGGTAGAATACGAAAAAGCGGATCCCAATAATGCCACGAACCGAATTAAAGTAAAAGGAAGCCCGAACCTTCAAGGCATCAGAACCATCATGATCGGTGTTCGAAATCCGTCCAAAGCTGACCCTGACAACACCTGGGGCCCCGACAACGGCGACGCCGAATGCACCAACGTATGGGTCAATGAAATGCGTTTGACCGACTTTGTCAGTGATGGTGGCTCGGCTGCTGTTGGCCAAATGCAAGTTCAGTTGGCCGATTTTGCCGTCGTACAAGCTGCCGGTAACTACTCAGGCATCAACTGGGGTGCTGTAGATAGCCGTGTACAAGACCGCCAGCGAAACCAACGCATGGGTGCAGACATCAGTACTACCATGCAACTCGGGCAGTTCTTCGGCAAGCAAGCCCGCGTATCTCTACCCTTCTACTATGGCTATTCTATCGGACTCATTAATCCAGAATACGACCCCTTTAACCCCGATATCAAACTTTCTAACTACGACATTGCTACCCGCAAAGAGCGTATGCGTCTAGGTCAAGACTTCACGGAGCGCCGCTCTTACAATTTTACCAATGTACGTAAAGAGGCAAAAGCGGGTACCAAACCACAATTTTGGAGCATTTCTAATTGGTCGGCAACTTATGCTTTTGCAGAAAATATCCGACGCGATTTCAATATCAAAGCCGACATGACCCGCACCTGGACGGGCGCCCTCAACTACAACTACACTTTTGCCGGGAAACCCTGGGAACCATTCAAAAAATGGCAACCTGCCCAAAAAAATCCTTGGCTCAAACCACTCAAAGATTTCAACCTCTTTTATTTGCCAAAAAACATTGCATTTACCAATGATTACTCCCGCATTTACAACGAACGGCAAATCCGAAATATCATTGTCCCCGAATTCGATTTTGAACCCATCTACCTCAAACGCTTTGACTGGAACCGAACTTACCAAGTTGGCTATGATGTAACCAAAGCACTCAAAACGACCTTTACGGCCAACAACCGATCCATTTTTGAAGAGGGCAATCATGCTGTAGACCGACGCAGCAACCCCGAAGGATACCAAGAATTTATGGATACGATCCGTTCTCAAATGAACACCTTTGGCCGCACCATGGACTACACGCACAACTATTCCATTAGCTACACCCTACCCTTCGACAAACTTCCGGTCACTTCTTGGCTGTCCTCCAACGTAAAATATTCTGGCACCTACAACTGGCAACGTGCGCCGCTTGGGCAAGCTGAGTTCGGCAACACCATCCAAAACTCGCGCGCTATCAACATGACCGCACAGGGCAATTTAGTTACTTTATACAACAAAATACCTTATTTCAAACGCGTGCTCTCCGAAGGCCAAGGCATGAAAACCAATAGTGCCAAAACGGGTACTGGCGGCCCACAACCCGGTAAAGGCGGCCCACCAAAGAAAGCCGAGTTTAAGCCTAAAAAACCGCTCGAAGAAATGACAGACAAAGAGCGCAAAGAATACGACAGGCAACTCGCCAAATTCGAACGCAAACAAGCCCGTGAAGAAGCACTCAAAGAAAAAGAAACAGAACCTATCAATCCTGTTTTGGGCACTTTGGCGCGCATGGTGATGTCTGTTCGCAATATTTCCGGAACCTACACGCTATCTGATGGCACCATGCTTCCTGGCTACAATCAAGAATCTAGTGTGCTTGGTATGAATGGCAGTTCTTTTGGGCTCACACCATTCGTATTCGGAAAACAAGGCTATGATGTATTTGGCAGAGAAAACGGTTACCATGTTGGCGATTTCGCCCGAGACAACAATTGGTTGGTCCAAAATGAAAACATCAACAGACAATTTATGGTCAACCACACGGCTAATCTCCAATTAAAAGCAACTTTAGAGCCCTTCAAAGACCTCAACATCAACCTCAATGCATCGCGCAACTACAGTACGCAAACCGGAGAATTCTATCGCTGGAATCCAAGTGCAAATGCCTTTGAAGGACAAAGTCGTTTTGAAACGAGTACGCTTACCTATACCACCATATCTTGGGGTACGGCCTTCGCAAAAATGGACAGCTCGTTTCGTTCGCCCATCTTCCAACAAATGATCAACAATAGCCAACAAGTTTCTCAACTCATAGGCGCTACAAATACCAATGCAAGTTCGCTTCCAAATGGTTATTACGAGGGTTATTCTGCCACCCAACAAGAGGTTGTTATTGGATCCTTCCTAACCGCCTACACCAATTCACCAATCGATAGCAAAACCATTAACCCGCGTTCCAATTTACCTTTACCTAACTGGACGATCAACTACGCAGGTCTGAGCAAATTTGCATTTGCTAAAGATGTCGTGAAGTCATTCAAACTCAACCACGGCTACTCCTCTTCGGTGTCAGTTAATGGCATGCAAACCAACCTCAATGCAACTTTAGATGCCAATGGCTCACCAACAGCCCTCGACCTCAACAATAATTTCATTTCAACGATGCAAGTACAGAACATCACCATTTCGGAGCGCTTTTCTCCGTTAATTGGTATGCTCGCGACCTGGAACATCATGGGTAAAAACATCACAACCAACTTTGAGTACAAAAAAGACCGTCAGGCAACGCTTTCCTTGAACAACAACCAAGTGACAGAAACCTTGGGTCAGGAAATTGTCGTCGGTACGGTTGTGAATATCCCAAAACTTAAATTGGTTAGAAGTGTTGATGCTAGTGATCTACTCATCAATGTAAATTTCTCATTCCGAGATAATGCAACGGTCATCCGAAAGGTAGTCGAGAACACGAACATGGCAACAGCGGGGCAAACAACAGTTAGCTTTAAGTTAGATGCCAACTACAAACTCAACGAATATTTAAGCGCCATCTTCTACTACGAACAATTTATCAATACGCCAAAAGTTTCCTTGAGCTACCCTACCGGTAACCTTAAAACAGGCGTAACACTCCGCTTTGACCTCAACGGACTTAAATAAAGATTCATGATTAGAGCTGCAGAACCCAAAGACGTTGCTGCTATTTTTGGCCTAATCAAAGCACTTGCCACCTACGAACGCGCTCCTGAACAGGTCAGTAATACTGCTCAACAACTGCACATTGACTTATTTGAAGATCGAATTTGCCATGCAATTGTTGCCGAAAATGCACACGGAACTGTCATTGGTTTTGCACTTTACTATATTTCTTATTCCACTTGGAAAGGCCGCTGTCTTTATTTGGAAGACTTCTATGTGCAAGAAGCCGAACGTAAAAAGGGCTATGGGCAAGCATTATTTGATGAAGTCGTTAGCATTGCGAAATCTAAAGGTGTGAAACGCATGGATTGGCAAGTCTTGGACTGGAACCACACCGCCCTCAATTTCTACCGCCGTAACCACGCCACCCTAGACCCTGAATGGATCAATGGACGCTTATTTTTTGAATAAAAGCAGCTTTATTTTTAAAATATTCGCAAAAAATCGGGCAATATTCAGCCAATCTCACAAGATGTTCATTTGGTGCGTACGATACAAAAATTTCGTATTAAGTTTATTATGAAATAAGGAGAGAAACAGGTTACTTCTTTTGCATAGCAGTTGACATGCTGCTTGGAGAGGCAGTTTCATTTTCTAGTTTGATAAGAGTTTAATAGTTTTTGTCAACGTCCGAAAGGAATATGCAAAAGAGGTTCCTGTCCTTATTACTTGCATCGTACCACCCAGACATTTTTGTCTACTACTAGGAAAAGGGCTACTTGTTAGCCCTTTTTTTCTTGCACCTTATAAAGCAGTGGTCTACTGGGGCTCGCATCATTACAAAAGTTGGCCACTTGTAATTCCAGTATATATTCCCCATCACGAATTGTATGATCTACAAAAACCAGTTCAGTAATGGTGCGGTCTTTTCTAGGTTGTTGCGGGTAGTTCCAAAAAGCATGATGAAAAGCGAGTACACCTGCATCCTCCTCCCTATCCACAGATGGCGTATCAACTAAAAAATGCTTGACTTCTAATTGATTCAAAAGGTCAACTACCCCTACATCAAAATAACAAGGGTTCGTTCCGGAGTAATTGTTGCTTTTTTTCTCGGAAAGATTGGGCAGTGTTCTGATGATGACCGCTTCGGTAAAACAAAGCGTCAATAATTTTTCTAATTGATCTGCAAATACCACACGATCTCCATTTGCTAATACGCGAGGTGTTACACTAATTAAACTCGCTTTAAAAAAATAGTCCGAAAACACCTCGTTCACCGGAAATATCTCACGGCTAATATGGCCGAAAGACTCCGTATGTGTGCCGTGCCCATGCGGATTAAAATAGACATCCCGAAAGTTGACCGCCCCTCCTTCGGCTATACTGCCAATAAAACCATTTGCGCGCACGGGTTCTATGCGAGGCGCGTCAACATACCAAGCTCTTGGATTCTCTTTTGTTGCGCTCAAAGGCAAAGAAAGATCGAAAGCAGTATTCGTATCGATAAATTGCTGAGGGTTGAGGTAAAAAATCATAGAGTAAAAATAGTGCTTTTCGTATCTTTGCAACTATGGAAGCACAAAAAGACCGCCTTAAAGACCTCATTTCACACGCCAAAGAGTACGGATTCGTATTCCCATCTTCAGAAATTTACGACGGGCTTGCCGCCACCTATGACTACGGCCAGTTGGGTGCAGAACTCAAAAACAACATCAAGACCTATTGGTGGAAGGCCATGGTACAGCTACACGAAAATATCGTAGGCCTCGACTCCGCTATTTTCATGCACCCGACAACTTGGAAGGCTTCAGGGCACGTCGATGCTTTCAACGACCCACTAATAGACAACAAAGATTCTAAAAAACGCTACCGCGCCGATGTCCTTTTAGAAGACCACATCGAAAAGATCCGTCAAAAAATTGAAAAAGAAGTCGAAAAAGGTCAAAAACGCTTCGGAGACGCTTTTGATGCCGAACAATTTAGGGCTACCAACCCGAATGTTTTGCGCAATCAAGAAAAAATCGCGCAAATAGAAGAGCGCATGAAAAATGCACTCCAACAAAACGACCTCGAGGGCGTCCGCCAGCTCATTCTTGACCTCGAAATCGTTTGCCCTGTTTCTGGCTCTAAAAATTGGACAGAAGTCCGTCAATTTAACCTTATGTTCTCCACAGAACTTGGGTCAGTAGCTGGCGACGCCAGCACTATATACCTGCGTCCAGAAACTGCACAAGGAATTTTTGTCAACTTCTTGAATGTACAGAAATCTGGCCGCATGAAAATCCCATTTGGCATTGCCCAAATTGGAAAAGCATTTAGAAATGAAATTGTTGCACGCCAGTTTATTTTCCGCATGCGCGAATTCGAACAAATGGAAATGCAATTTTTTGTGCGCCCAGGCGAAGAAATGAAATGGTATGACTACTGGAAAAACATGCGCACCAAATGGCACCAAAACTTGGGTTTAGGCGCAGAACGCTACCGTTTCCATGACCACCTCAAATTGGCCCACTACGCCAACGCGGCCTGCGATATCGAATACAACTTTCCAATGGGCTTCAAAGAACTAGAAGGGATCCATTCTCGTACCGACTTTGACCTCAAACAACACGAACAACATTCAGGTAAAAAGCTCCAATTTTTTGATCCGGAACTCAACCAAAGTTATGTTCCTTATGTCGTAGAAACTTCAGTAGGTCTTGACCGTATGTTTTTAGCTGTCTTGAGTGCCGCTTATCAAGAAGAAGCATTAGCAGATGGCTCTGAGCGGGTGGTGCTCAAAATTCCTGCGGTTTTGGCTCCCTACAAAGCAGCCATTCTACCGCTCATCAAAAAGGATGGCTTGCCAGAAAAAGCACGTGAAATCATGGCCCAATTGCAGCTCGAATACAGCGTCCAATACGACGAAAAAGATTCAATTGGTAAGCGCTATCGCCGCCAAGATGCCATTGGTACGCCTTTTTCCATTACCGTTGATCACCAAACCCTAGAAGACCACACCGTTACCATCCGAGACCGCGACACCATGAACCAAGAGCGCATTGCCATCTCAGCGCTCGAAAACGTAATTGCTGACAAAGCGAGTTGGAAACGCGTGCTTGCTGATTTAATATCGTGAAACTATTCTTTCTCGCACTTTTCTTAGTGCTTTTTTTAAACAGCCTTCAAGGGCAATTTATTCTCAATCAAGAAGGCCAGGCATTTGGAACTACACCATTTTTCAATGCAGAGCTCATTGCAGCCCAACACATCAAAACCATTGAAGGGTTCTTTACCTATAAAAAAGGGAATGAGGCGTTCAAACCAAGCCTTGACGCCTTTAGCTACCGTTTTAACACCTCTGGGCAACTCATTTCCAGTTTGGAAATACGACAAAAAGGCAACGTCAAGGATACGCTATTTCATCATTATGCCTACCATGCGGACGGCAAACTTAGCATGCACCGATTCTCCGCATACGGCGGTGCAATTTCAGAGCACTATGCGTACGATTCCTTGCAACGGCTTGTCAGTATGGCCTTGTTCCGAGATGTCTTTGACCACCGCCAAGACTCACTGCTTTCCTCTTTCAAAATGCGCACCGAAACCTTACGCTATCACCAAGGAAATGAAGGAAACTACACCCGCTACAACAATTATCAGAAACCTTATTTAGAAGTCAGTTTAGAACATGACAACAACCAATTTTTAAAACGTAGTGTGGCCTATTACCGCATTTCACAGCAAAGTGAAACGACACTTTATACCTACAATCAAGATGGCCTGCTTGCATCTAAAGCGTGCTACATAGACAGTGCGCAGGTTGCCAAAGAAGAATGGCGTTACCGCTATGACCAATGGGGCAATATAATCGAAATGCATCAATATGTGCATGGCGTTTTTCAAAAAGACTTCCAGATTGTATATGACTACAAAACCGGATTTCTAGGCTCCGTCATCCAAAAAGAAAATACCACAGACCACATGAGCATATTGCGGTTTACAAACTATACCTACTTCTCTACACCCTAAAATTGGTCGTTAAATTTTTCTTAAAAACTTATTTTTAAGAACTTTGGCATAGAATTTAGGCGAGTCAATTAAAATAAAAAAATGATGAGAAAACTTTACGCACTTCTACTCTTCGTACTTACCGTTCAGATCGCAAACGCGCAACAAGTCGATTATAATTCTTCGAAATGGTTCTGGGGGCTCAATTACGGCGGCACTTGGCACAGCACAGATCTTTCACATGAACGCTACAACGGCTGGGGCCTTACGCTAGGGCGTTCTTACAATTACGATTATGGCCGAAACTTGTCTTTTGACTTGAGAGGCCGATTTTTGTCAGGTGAATGGTATGGGCAGTCTGATGCATTGACCCAATTGACAAGCAGTGTTCATCCTGCTTTAGGTGCTCTTTATTCAAACAATGCCAATTATGTTCATAATTTTCGCTCCGATATCCGCGAACTCGACTTAGAACTCGTCATACACGCTGGTCGTTTGCGCGAGCGCACAGGTTGGGATC
>Ga0209768_10000212_pt1 | contig 39554 bp, 37 predicted proteins | sample LauGreSBDMM110SD_3_FD_187564 | JGI IMG/M metagenome (GOLD analysis project Ga0209768, IMG submission 187564) | Freshwater lake microbial communities from Lake Michigan, USA - Sp13.BD.MM110.SD (SPAdes) (version 2) | ecosystem: Environmental > Aquatic > Freshwater > Lake | place: Lake Michigan... | reverse complement strand
CCGTGGTGGGAGCGGCCATCATTGTCTCGATGCAAAACTATTTGGCGCAGTTTGGTGCTTGGGTCACCATCATTCAGGGTCTTATCTTTGTCATTTGCGTCTTAGCATTTCGCCGAGGTGTCATTGGAGAAATTGCGAACTGGCTTAAAAAGCCACTTTGATTTTCTGACTCGCCATCAAAAAAGCCTGCTTAGCAGGCTTTTTTATTTTTGGTTTATCGCATGAAATTTTTCACGTAGTCGGCGCCTAGGCCAACGCTTTCAAAGTGCGCTCGGTATTTTTCGATGCGTGTAAACACATCGTCGTAGCCTGTGGCATTGCCTTGGGGGTCTACATACATGAGAGAGCCGTGCACGGTGAACAGGGTAATCATGTCTTGGCAGTCATCTGGCACCACCAAAGTATGTGTTTCTCCTGGAGGTTCAAACACATAGCCGCCTTCTTCGGCCACCCAGTCGTGTTCTAAGTACAACCATTTGCCGCGAATGACATAGGCGTGAACTTGTCCAGAGTGGCGATGTCTTTGCAGCAAGCCAGACCGTTTGACTCTTAGCAAATGCACATAAAAACCACCTGTGACATTCAAGTGAATGGGGCGCGACCAAATGCCGGGCGCTACGGGCGCCCACAATTTCTCATCGTCTGTATTGACATCAGGAATGACCATGTCGGGCGTCATGCCCCATGGCTGAGGTTTTGCGTAGGGCACGCGATCGGTGTCGTTGGTGTTGGTTTGTTTGAGATTCATAGTTAGTCGTCAAATGAATGCCGTCATTAGAGCTTGATTGACAGGCATTTTATTGATGAAAGCTTTTCTTAGTGTTTTTTCAGGGTTCGTTCAAACAAGCTAAACAGGCGCTCCCAATGACGCTCTGCGGCTTTGGCGTTGTACATGCCCACCCTTTGCGGAAACACAAAACCATGTTCGACTTTGGGGTACCACTCAATTCGGTAATTCGACTTGGCCATGATCAGTGAGGCTTCCAACTTTTGGATGTCTTCAGGAGGTGCCCATTTGTCAATTTCTGCGCATGCAAAGTAGCTTTCACATTTAATTTGGGGCGCCATCAGATGGGGCGAATCGGGCTCGTTTGTGGCCATGTTTGCGCCATGAATAGACGCAATGCTTTGGAATCGATCTGGGAATTGAGCGGCAATCCACATCACAATGGGTCCGCTCATGCAGTAGCCCACGGTGCCAATTCGCGTTTGATCTGCCATGGCATGGGTGTCTACAAACTTCAGCATGGCCTGGGTGTCTGTTTGGCTGGTTTGCGCGTTCAGTGTGGCCATGTGTCCAAACATCACTTCCATGGCCTCTGGCGTGCGCTCTTTGAGGTAGAAGTCTCGGCTGCGTCGATAGTAGAGGTTGGGTAAAACGACAAAATAACCTACGCTGGCCAATCTGCGAGCCATGTCGTGCAACTCTTCTCGCTTGCCGGGTGCGTCCATGTAAAAGAAAACGACCGGATGAGGGCCGTCCTCTTCGGGAAACACAACAAAGGTGTTCATCGAACCGTTGGCGGTTTGAATATCAATGTTCTCTTCGATCATTTCATTCCTTTGCAGGGTGATAGTCACAGGGAACTTGTATTTTCAACCCAAATTCAATGGCCAGGAATTAAGGTAAACCATTGTGTTTTGACATCATGTCAATGCCATGATCTTGCGGCAGAAGGACCTGGAAGACTCAGGTCATCCGTCCTATGGCGCAGCTGACAAAAGATTTGGCATTGGTAATACCCGCCGCAAGACCCGCGACCGAGCCTTTTTCTGGGTAACCCATTGATTTCAGCTTGTCTATGACAAGCTGCTTGATGGACTCTTCCCCAGAAAAGCTGACCAACTGCTTATCGCGATCAATGACCAGATCGGTCACTTTGGCAACGCTGTTGATGCCCTTGACGATGGAGTTTTCGCAGCCACCGCATTTGATGTTTTCAACTTCAACTTGGTAAGTTGGTGTCATTTAGAGACCCTTTTTGAATGTCCGCCAATTCAATCTATGGCGGTTATGTGACCAGTATCTAAGGTTTCAAATGGTTATCATATGATTTAAATCAAGGGGTGTGCTGGCCCTAAATTTAAGAAATGCGCACTTTTTAAGCAATTCAGCAGTCTCACTTAGAATTTCACCCTAACCCATTGTTCAAACGATCCTGTCACGCTTATGAGCCTCAAAATAGTTGTCTACTCCAAGTCGGCCTGCCCTCAATGCGAGTCAGCCAAGATGATTCTCAAGTCCAAATCCTTGGCCTACGAAGAAATCAAAATTGACGACGAAGCCGAGCGCATGGCTTTCTATGAAAAGTGTGGGCCATCAGTGCGCCAAATGCCACAGGTTTTCATCAACGATCAGCGCGTGGGTGGCTTGGCTGGTTTACAGGCTGCTTTGGCTCAACTCACCTAACAAATCATGAACGCAACGCAAATTCAAAACATTCTGGTGCTCAGCATGATTCTGGGTTTTGCTGCCACAGAACTAATTAGCCGGCGATATCAAAACACGGTCACTGCCACTTCCAACGACACCAAGCTAGAAGTGTTCATGTTTTTGAGTTTGGTGGCCATCACGCAGCCCTTGGCCATGCTCAGTACTGCCAAATTAGGCGATTGGTTCGCTCCAGAGTACAAGGATCTGCTGGCCGATTGGCCTTGGTGGGCCATGGTGGGCATTTTGATTTTGTGTGATGACCTCACTCAGTATTGGTGGCATCGTTTGTCGCATTCCCCGCTGTTGTGGCCCTTGCACCGTGCGCACCACTCTGCGGCTTACATGAGCATTCGCATCACCTATCGAAATAACTTCTTTTATTACCTCATGATGCCGGGGCTGTGGCTTGCAGGCATATCGCTTTACTTGGGGGTCAGTGGCATGGTGTATGCCTTGTATGTGGTGGTCAAACTTGGCGTCATCATGGGTGCCCACTGCGCCTGGCGTTGGGATGAACCACTCTACAAAATTCCAGCCCTAAGACCCGTGATGTGGGTTCTTGAAAGAACCATCTCCACACCCGCCACCCATTGGGCTCACCACGCTATCACTCAAAAAGATGGCGTAGGCCATTACAAGGGCAACTTTGGCAACCTTTTGTTCATTTGGGACATCATTTTTGGTTCTGCGCACATCACGCGCAAGTACCCCAAACAGGTGGGCTTAAAAGATGACCAACTGTTTGGTCAAGAGCACTGGTATCACCAAATGTTCTTTCCTCTGTTTCAGTCTAAGCGCGAATTTTCTGCCTTGAAGAAGGGTGGGAAAATTTACTCAGAAAATGAATGAATTGCCATGCGCCATTTGGGCGCGCGGCTTATTCTGACATCAGTCTTTTTTCTGAAGTTTGTCTTGGGTGTTCAAAAGAAAATCGCTTGCATCATGGCGTTCGTGCAACTGAGTTTCTAAGGGCCCCATCACCCGGTTGACCATGCGACCGCGTTGTACAGCAGGTCGAGCTTCTATTTCATCAGCCCAACGAATCACATGTGTGTATTCGTGAACTTGTAAAAATTCGCCCGAGTCGTAGCGCTCGCCTTTGGCCAAGCTACCATACCAAGGCCAAATAGCAATGTCGGCAATAGAGTAGTCATCGCCACCCACAAATCGGTTATTGGCCAACCTTTGGTTCAAGACATCAAGTTCACGCTTCGCTTCCATCGCGAAGCGATCAATGGCATATTCAATTTTGGTGGGTGCATAAGCGTAGAAGTGGCCGAAGCCGCCACCCAGGTAAGGTGCACTTCCCATTTGCCACATGAGCCAAGACATGCACTCGGTGCGTTTGGCAATATCGGTTGGTAAAAAGGCTTTGAATTTTTCGGCCAAATAGAAAAGGATCGATCCCGATTCAAACACACGTTGTGGTTTTGGCGTGCTGTAGTCAAGCAGTGCTGGAATTTTGGAGTTTGGATTCACGCCCACAAAGCCGCTGCTAAATTGCATGCCTTCGTTGATGCGAATGAGCCAAGCATCGTATTCAGCGCCTGAATGCCCAAGAGCCAGCAACTCTTCTAGCATCACGGTCACTTTGATGCCATTGGGGGTGCCTAATGAATAAAGTTGCAGGGGGTGTTTGCCCCGCGGTAGTTCTAGCTCGTGTGTGGCGCCTGCTACGGGGCGATTGATATTTGCAAACCGGCCACCATTGGCCTTTTGCCAAGTCCAGACCTTGGGCGGAACGTAGGGCGTATCAGACATGCTTTACCTCATATAAATTGTTGCTAAGCCTACACGAGATCGAACAATATTCAAACATGGAAATCACCGGGTCTTTAAGGACATGCTGCGGACAGAAAGTTCTGGTTTGCACATGTTGCAGCTTCAAGGAAAAACCTTGTTGCCTGTTGTTCAGTGGCTTCTTTAATCAAACATCAAACTGAATGCCTTGTGCCAAAGGCAAACTGTTGCCATAGTTAACGGTGTTGGTGGCTCTGCGCATATAGGCCTTCCATGCATCTGATCCTGACTCACGCCCACCGCCAGTTTCTTTTTCGCCACCAAATGCCCCGCCAATTTCTGCGCCGCTGGTGCCGATGTTGACATTGGCAATACCGCAATCGGAACCTATCGATGAAGTGAATATCTCTGCTTCACGCAGATCTTGAGTGAACACAGAAGAAGACAGACCGTGCGATGCTGCATTGTTCATGGCGATGGCATCATCAAAATTGTCGTAAGGAACCACATACAAAATAGGCGCAAAAGTTTCGCGAAGCATGGGCCCAATCTGTGATTCAAATTCAACGATTGCAGGGCGTACGTAATAGGCATTGGGCCCACCCACATCGCATCGATTCCCGAAATGAACTTTGCCCCCTAGCTCTTTGGCTTCTTCGATAGAGGCCTGCATGTTGTGAAAAGCTGTTTGATCAATGAGAGGTCCCACCAGAGTGCCGGTTGTAAGGGGGTTGCCCACAGGCAGTTTTTCGAATACTTTTTGCAAAGATGAAATCAGTTGTTGGTAAACAGAACGGTGAACAATGAGTCGCCGCAGTGTTGTGCAGCGTTGACCTGCAGTGCCAGCCGCTGCAAAAACCACGCCGCGTGTGACCAATTCCAAATTGGCGCTAGGGCAAACAATGGCGGCATTGTTGCCGCCCAGTTCTAACAATGATTTTTTGAAAGTCGTTGCACAGGCCATGGCAACTTGGCGTCCCATGGCTGAAGAGCCGGTGGCACTGACCAGTTTGACGTGAGGGTTTGCAACCATGGTTTTCCCAACTGCTTTGTCTCCTTGAATCAGACTCACCAAACCCTCAATCGCCATGCCTGATTGTTCTGCAGCTTTCAAAAGAAGCCCAGTCAAAGCCAAGGCACTCAAAGGCGCTTTTTCTGAGGGTTTCCAAACGAGGGTGTTGCCACAGACCAAAGCCAAAGCAGCATTCCATGCGAAAACTGCCATCGGAAAATTGAAGGCGGAAATGATGCCCACAACGCCTAGCGGATGCCAAGTTTCAAGCAATTTGTGATCGGGGCGTTCGCTGGCAATGCTCAAGCCATAAAGCTGGCGCGAAAGGCCAACCGCAAATTCACAAATGTCGACAACTTCTTGTACCTCGCCCCAGCCTTCCTGCAGAATCTTCCCTGTTTCATGAGAGATCAGTTGACCAAGGGGCTCTTTGTGGTGTCGCACAAGTTCGCCAAATACACGTACCAACTCTCCTCGCTTGGGTGCTGGTACTTTGCGCCAAGCAAGCGAGGCTTGGTTTGAAAGTAAGATTTCTGCACCGATTTGAGCCTCTGTGTGAGCCGTGACTTTTGCAAGCAATCTGCCGTCAACAGGAGATTTGACCTCAAAACCCTGTGCATTCAGGTGTGGCAATGCGAGGTTTAAGGACTTGAAAATGACTTGAATTTCAGTGCAGTAACTCATGATTTACTCTTAACGTTCGATCATTGAGTTTACGTGGCTTTATTGAATTTTCATAATTAACTTCATTCAAAATGAAACTCAGTCATGCAAACAGGCACTTTTTTTAATGCGCCAGTCGCTTTAATTGGGCCTTCAATTTTTTGATGGTTTTTCGAATTTCAGCTGCCTTGTCTTTGTCTTTTGCCTTGCGAGACTTTGGCTTTTGGGCCAACAAAGTTTTTCGACATTTTGGGCTTCCACACCAGCATGGGTATTGGGCAATTAATTTTTTGGTGATGGGTTCGTCAATGATGAGGCCATAGTCATAGTTCAGCTCCTCTCCTGCAACGATGTTTTTCTTGGCCTTGATAAAAACTCGACCTTCATCTACTTCAGGTTTGCAATTGGGTGTGCAACAGTGGTTGATCCAGCGCGCTGAATTCCCACCATGCAAGGCATCGATCACACGATCTTCATCAATTTGAAAATAAAAGGTGTGGTTCGGATCTTTTGGATCGTGCGGGTGCCTGTCTTCTGCTTCTTGCGCTGAAATGATTTGCCCAACGTACTCAATGATCGTTTCACCTTTTAAGATGTCTTGGCGTGCAAAAACACCTTTTCCGTGGACGCCAGACTGTCGAACTTGGATTCGATTGATAGAAGGTTTTTTGGCTGAAGTTGAACTTGAATTTTTCATAAAAGGATGTTGCCATAAAACGACTTAATTTCGCCTTAAAGCAATGACAGCAACTCATTTATTGCAATCATTTTCGTCATAAATATTTCACAATAATGAAATCTTGGTGAAACCCGTAGCCTGCATCATCAACTTCCAAGTTAAATACAACTTGGGAGACCATGATGAAAGAATTGCCAAGCCCGACTTTTCCGATTTCGCAAATCGCTTTGCCTCGGGGGTCGCTTCATCAAAGCCTTCAAAATCAAAATACAGCCAGTAACTCAAAAATTTCGAAATCTGCCGTCGAAGTTAGCTGGGCTAAACATCAAGACGAAGTAAGAGAAGCACAAAGGCTGCGCTACGACGTTTTTGTCAAAGAAATGGGTGCCAGGCTGCCACAAAGCTTGCCTGGGCACGATATTGATCTCTTCGATGATTATTGCGAGCACCTCTTGGTCCGTGATGGGGCATCGGGTGCCGTGATTGGTACTTACCGTGTCTTAACCCCAGCCCAAGCCAAACGGGTGGGTGGCACTTATACCGATACAGAATTTGATTTAACACGTCTGCGCTTCATGCGCGAGCGCATGGTGGAGTTGGGCAGAAGTTGTGTTCACGCCGAACACCGCCATGGCGGTGTCATTCTGGCCCTTTGGGGGGCCTTGTTTGAATTCATGGCACGCAACCAATTGGACACCATGATTGGCTGTGCCAGCATCCCCATGCTGCACAACGGCATTGTGAGCGGCGATGCTGCAGCCAGCATGTGGAAGCAGCTTTCGAAAACGAATTTGGCATCTATTGAGTTTCATGCGCTACCCCGCTTGCCCCTTCCGATCGAAGAACTGGACTCAGACCTGCCGGTGGAGCCGCCCGCTTTAATTAGAGGCTATTTAAGACTGGGTGCCAAAATTTTGGGTGCACCCGCATGGGACCCTGATTTCAACACGGCTGATTTGCCGATGCTGATGCAAGTGAAGGACCTTCCAAATCGATATCGCAAGCTTTTTACAGTCACATGATGATGTTCAAAGATGTTCAGGAATTTATGCACGGGGAGAGCTCCCCGACGAAGCATTACCGTGCCATCTTTATTTCTGACCTTCATCTTGGAACACCAGGTTGCCAAGCTGAAGCACTCTTAGAATTTTTGAAAACACACACCTGTGACACTCTTTATTTGGTAGGTGACATCATTGATGGATGGCAATTAAGGCGCAAATGGTATTGGCCTCAAGCACACAATGACGTGGTGCAAAAACTGTTGCGAAAAGCTCGCAAAGGTTGTCGGGTGATTTACGTGCCAGGCAACCACGATGAATTTGCACGAGACTTTTTAGATCACTCCTTTGGCGGTGTTGAAGTGGTGGAGCACGCCGTGCATATCACCGCCGATGGCAAAAAGCTGTGGGTGATTCATGGCGACTATTTTGATGGTGTCATTCAATTTGCCAAATGGCTTGCCTACTTGGGTGATACCTTGTATGACTGGGCCCTCAAAGCCAACCGCCACTTGAATTACATGCGCGGACGTTTGGGAATGCCTTATTGGTCTTTATCCGCCTACCTGAAATTGAAGGTCAAAAAAGCCGTGAATTTCATTTCTGACTTCGAAGTAGCGGTGGCACACGAAGCTAAAAAATTGGGTTATGACGGCGTCGTTTGTGGTCATATCCACCATGCTGAAATTCGCAACATTGACGGCGTGCTCTATTGCAACGATGGTGATTGGGTGGAGAGTCTAAGTACTTTGGTAGAACACCATGACGGGCGCTTGGAAATATTGACGTTTGACCCTTATTCTGAAGAAAAAATCGCGATTAAACCCACGACGCTGGTCAGCGCTTGAAGTTCTTAAAAGCCATAGAAAGAGTTCAGATACTTGTCTCGTTTTGAGATTGACTCAATTGATCAACTTCAGCCATTGCGGCAATGCCATTACAAAAAATGGAAACCAAGAGAGAATAACGGTGCCAATGAAAATGGCCAGCAGCGCAGGCAATACAGATTGGATAATCTCCTTCAATGGCTTTTTAAACACGGCGCTTGCAAAATAAATATTCATCCCTGCCGGCGGGCATAAGAATCCCATCTCCAAATTGGCGAGGAAAATGATGCCAAAGTGAATTGGATCAATGCCATAACTCATAGCAAGAGGCAGCAGCAAAGGTACCAGCACAATGATGGCGGCATAGATTTCCATCAGTGCGCCTGCAAAGAACAAAAATATGTTCAGTGCCAGCAAGAAGACATAAGGGTTGGTTGTAATACCTTGAACCCAATCAGATGCCATGTCTGGAATACCGACGTCAATCAGATAGTTGGTGAGGCCAAGGGCCATGCCCATGATGAGCAAAATACCACCGATTATTTGCGCTGATTGATAAAGGCAATGTAAGAGTGTGGCGTATTTGAGTTCACGGTGAATGAAGCCCTGCGTGATCACTGCATACGCTACTGTGATTGCAGCGCCCTCAGTCGGTGTGGCAATGCCTGAAATCAAGGTGCCTATGGCAATCAGAGGAGCGATCAGTTCCCATTTGGCAGCCCACATGGCAGTTTTCAATGAAACAGCATTCTTAAGGGGTGCCGATTCAAAGAGTTTGAAGTTGGCAACTTGATTAGAAGTTTGAGTTGTTCTTAAAAAACCACCAAAAATCAAAAGCGATAAAACCATGAGTGCGGCAGGTATTAGTCCAGCAACAAACATGGTGTTGATGGGCACCCGCGCCATGATGGCATACATGATCAGGGGCACTGAGGGTGCTAACAAAACGCCTAAAGAGCTTGCACTGGTAATCAAGCCAATGCCTTTTGTTTCAGGATAGCCCACTTTGAGCAGGAGTGGCAACATCAATCCGCCCAATGCCAGTATCGTGACGCCGCTTCCACCCGTTAAGGCCGTGAAGCAACTGCAAAGACAGGCAACCGCTAGGACACTGCCCATTTGTCCCGAGCCAAAAAGGCTGCTGAACAATTGACTGAGACGCTGTGCCGCTTGGGTATTCGCAAAGACAAGACCCGCCAGGGTAAATAAGGGCAATGCTGGCAAAGATGGGTTGACTGTAATTTGGTAATGCGACAAAGCCAAAGAAGCCATAGGAATGTTTTCTGAAGAAAACAAAATCCAAGACAATCCACCCAAAACCAAAAACACGGGTCCGCCTAAAGCGAGAAAAATGAACAGCAAGAAGCACAGCCAAGGCGTTGGAATGGCGACAGAAGCCAGCCATGGACTGGCTTGCCATGATGCCCCAAGGACAAGAAGAGTTCCCGCCCATTGAATCACAAAATGATCGCTCCACTTTGGGCCAAATTTGAGACCCAGAATGCCAAATCCTAATGGCATTGCGCACAAAAAGAGCCACGTTGGCAATCCGTAGGCGATGGTATGTCTGGCCTCAATTTCAGTCATGACCAGCTCATAACTGGCTTGTGCCAATACCCCGCAGATCAGTGTGGAACCTAAAAAAACCCAAGCACGTGCTAGCTTTCGAGCCAGAGGGTTTTCAAGATCACGCCATAAAGAACCAAGGCTGGTGAGGTGGCCGGTTCTTTCAGCATAAACGGCGCCTGCCAGTGAAAATAGTAAGCCCAAGTGCTGAACCAAAATTGGCGCATTTTCAATGCCACTGCCTTGCATGGGGCGTAACAAAACTTCAATGACGGGTATCAAAACCATGCCACACAGGGCAAGTGCAGCAAAACCCGCATCCCAATTTTGAAAGAGGTTGCGACTGCGCAGAGCTTGCATCATGGGGTTTTGGAGGCGCGATAAGCCTTGAGGTGTGCAAAAACTTCATCAAATGTTTCTGCTGGCACCATCTTGCCCCTGATTCGAGGGTAAAGGGTTTCACTTAAGGCACGCCACTCTTTCATTTGTTCTGCATTGGGCTTGTTCACTTGAAGCCCTCGCTTCTTCATGGCGTCTACAGCTTCTTCGACTTCTTTGCGTGCTTGCAAGCGAATGACACTGCCAGCTTTGTCGGAAGAAGTTCTCAAGACGGCTTGCGTTTCTGGCGACATTGCATCCCATGATTTTTTGGAAATCACAAAGGCTCCCACAATGGGAGCCCAGTTGATTTCCAGCATATTGGGCGCAGTGTTGTAGATTTGCGATGCCAAGGCAAAGTAGGGTGTTGAGGGCACTACATTGATCATGCCGGTTTGAATCGACGGCAGAATATCAGTTGGTTCTAGTGGCACAGGTGTGTAGCCCATGCTTTTCATGATTTCTTGTTGCTCAGCTTCTGCGCCCCATGCAAAAAATTTCATTTTTTTATAATCGTCTGGACTGAACGCCGCTTGTTTTGAAAAGAAACGCACCCAGCCTGCATCGCCCCAGGCCAGTACCACGTAGCCTTTATCCAGAAACTTCTTCTCCATGCCAGGCCGCATTTTCTCGCGCACGTAATCCAACTCTTCCCATGAGCGAAAGGCCAGTGGCAAATTTTGTAGTGCGGCAATGGATGGCTCAATTTCGCGCAAACCTACAACGGACAGCAAAGCTGCTTGCAATTGACCAATGCGCATCCGGCGAACCATTTCTGCTTCGCCGCCCTGACTGCCATCGGTGAAAACATTGAAGCGAGGTGATCCTGATTGACTCTTTTTCCATGCTTCTCCCACTTCCATCAGTTGTCGGTGGTAAAGCGAGTTTTTGGGAACCAATGAGCCAATTTTCAATTGAGGATCGGCGGCATAGGAGGTGGCAGTAAATACAGAAGCCAGAGCGACTACAGCAAAGAGATGGGCAACTAAGCTTTTGAGACGGATGGTAGACATAGGCATGAATTGAAATTAAAAAAGGTTGTCTGTACTCTCAAGCAACCATTGAGCTCTTCGGCGCATGACAGTATTGGTTAAATCATTTTGCGATTTTGAAAGCTCAATGGCTTGGATGAGCAATTGAGTGAAGGCTTCTTTATTTTGTGTTGCAACTGCCCAATTTTCGGCTTTGGCAATCAGGGGTGCAACTTGGGTGCCTCGCCACTCAATGGCAAGATTGAAATATTTTTCTGCAGCTTCGGGTTTGCCACCTGGCTTTGCAAGCTCCAAGGTACCCATCATGCTGGCCAATGCGCCTTGATCGAACTGAGGATGGGCTTGCCACGCCAGTTCTGCCAAGCGCAATACCTCTGGCAAGTCTGCAACCACATCGGGGGAGTCTTTGGAAAGGGAAATGGCACCAGCCCATGCCGCCATAGACCAATAAACCAAGCCTGCATCTTGCTTGGAAATCGTGACAGGCTTGTTTATCCTGTTTCCTCGCAGTTGATCCTTCAGATCCGGGTACTGCCGTAACAAGCTTTTAAGACCTGCTGATTTTGCACGTGTCAGCATCTTGGCTGCGCGAGATCTGAGAACACTTGCTTTTTGAATACTTGCTGACTCTACGCGATCTGCTTCGTCCATTAAGAAGACGAATGCATACTGTGTGTAGCCTCGTGTCACAGATTCTGCGAGTTTCAAGTGATCAGGAATCTCTTGCAACAAAGACTCTGAAAGTTTCAATTGATACGCACTGGCGTGCATCAATAACTCTAAATCATCGTCTATAGAAACGGTCTCTGCAGATAACAAGTCGCCGGCGCGATTGAGAAGCTGATGCTGTACCGAGCACCCTGTCAGTAACGCAATAAGCAAGCTGGCAGTCAAAGAAAGCTTGAAAAAATTGATTATTTGAACCCAATTCAAAGTAAATTTTCTTAAGATCAAGGCGCTAATGTTCATGCTAATTTTTCCAACAAGGCCTGCCCCATCTTGATGCGCTGACCTGTTGAAATACCATCTGCCAGTTTGAATCCTTTAGGCACAAAAACCAAAATGGTGGACCCGTGTTGAAACCAACCCAGTTCTTGGCCCTTATAAGTTTGGATGGCACAAGGAATTTCATTGGGCCCCGTGTAATCGACATGGAACAACAAATTCACAGCATGCAAGCGCAAACTGGCGACCAAAATGGCCGCTACGGGCACCATGACCATGGGCGTACCGTCAGTTAGCTTGAAATTCAGAACAGCCCGTTCATTTTTGCAAAAAAGCTGTTCCACTCGTTTAAGAGCAATGGGGTTAACGTTCCATGTATCACCGGAAATATGCGTCACGTGTGTGAGGGTTGCATCCACTGGCGCATGGAATCGGTGGTACATACTTGACGTTAAGCGCAATGTCACATAAGTGCCATTTTTCAATGACTCAACCAACTCGCCTGTTCTGGGCGTGAAGCCCATCAAGCTGGAAAGACTGTACGGGAAGCCCTTGGCTTGGAAAACTTGGGTGTGATCAATGGTGCCGCATTCGCCCACAATGGCATCACAGGGGCTGCTTAAGATTTCATTGCGCATGTCAATGGTCCTAGAGCCTGGCTTTAGCTCCCGAACAAAGCAGTCGTGCATGCTGTCAAACTTGGTTTTTTTGGCTTCGCTTAGATCAAGATCTGAAAATAACTTCCAAGTTCCAATCGACAAGTCCCTGATGATAGGGTTTTTAATTTGACTCCACCAACCAATGAAACGAGTGAGAGTGATACGCGGAATTCGATTCGTCAACAGGAAATTCAGGTTCTCGTGGGTGCTGATTCTTTGAATTAATTGTTTCATTTTCATTTTCCTGTCACGAAGTTTAAATAAAAAGATGACTTCAACCACTCATCTTCGGATTCAACGTGTCTGTACAACTTGCTTTGACCCTTGGTGCAATTGCTCTTTTGCTCCCTTTTGTGAAAAGACGTTTGGAACTTTCGTTTGCCAAACATCCCTCCTTAACGGGACACTCCAGAATGGCAAAAAGAGTGGTGTCATTTTTGCCAGGCTATGAATTCAAGGAAGATCAATTCTTTTCATGTGACGGCGCTCCAGAGCCTGTGGTTGCAAATCGACGTGCAGCTTTTTACCAGTTAGCAAATTTGTTGCAGACGCGTCATGCCAAAAGCATTGAAATGACATCTGAAGCGCGTGAAATCATTTCTGATTTGCAATTCACGGGTGCTTACCGCGTCCCATTTCAATTCAGCCCACTGGTGAGACAACACTTGAAAGTTGGTGCCTTTATACAGTCGGCAGATGGCGTATTTGTGACAGACCAAGATGGGCAAAGGTTTTACGACTTAACAGGCTCTTACGGTGTCAACGTTTTTGGCGCAGATTTTTACAAAGAGTGCATGAAATTAGGGTCTGCGAAGGTTGAAGACGTAGGCGCAACTCTAGGGGCCTATCACCCCTGTGTAGCTTTTAACGTGAAGCGATTGAAAGAAATTTCAGGCCTCGATCAGGTGTCTTTTCACATGTCGGGCACGGAAGCCGTCATGCAAGCTGTCAGACTGGCAAGGTACCACACAGGCCGTAAAAACCTGGTTCGTTTTTGCGGTGCCTACCACGGCTGGTGGGAAGATGTGCAGCCCGGACCCGGCAACCCCATGCCGCCCCGTGAAACATACACACTGAGGGACATGCATGAAAACTCTCTCAAAGTGCTGCGTACCAGATCAGACATTGCGTGTGTCCTGATCAACCCCTTGCAAGCGCTTCATTTGAACCAAGGCGCTCCCGGCGATTCTTCTTTGGTCGATAGCAGTCGCAAGGCGACTTACGATCGAGAAGCTTATACAGCTTGGTTGAAAAAGCTGCGCGAAGTTTGTACCGAACGCAACATAGTGCTCATATTTGATGAGGTTTTCTTAGGTTTCCGTTTGGCAAAAGGTGGTGCTCAAGGGTATTTTGGTGTGCAAGCTGACATGGTCACTTACGGCAAAACTCTGGGGGGAGGTTACCCAGTGGGCGTTGTGTGTGGTCGTGCTGATTTGATGAAACGCTTCAGATCTGAAAGACCAGCAGATATTTGTTTTGCGCGCGGTACGTTCAACGCCCATCCACACGTCATGGGCGCCATGTCAGTATTCTTAGAGAAAATTGAGACGCCAGAAATATCAGCTGTTTATGACAATCTGGACAATACTTGGAATGGAAGGCGTGAACGCTTTAATCGGGTCATGACTGAAAAAGGACTGCCATTGCGGGCAGCCAACATGTCCAGTGTTTGGAGCCTGTATTACACGGACGCAAGCCGCTACAACTGGATGCTTCAGTACTATCTGCGTTCTGAGGGCTTGGCGCTCAGTTGGGTTGGCACTGGGCGTTTGATTTTCAGCTTGAACTACACGGATGCTGACTTCGAAGAAGTCTTGCGTCGATTTGTGGCAGCTTGTGAATCTATGAAATCAGCGCAGTGGTTTTGGGCGCCGCCTCAGCTGTCCAACAAACTAATTCGAAGATCGATTTTGAAAGAAATGTTTCAAAAGAGGCAGGTGGCGAAAATTTAATAACCAATACCTTAAGTTTGGCGGTTATGTGGCGAATGTCCCACCACTGTGAGCAATCACATGCGTGTCTTAATTTACAACGGCTATCTTGATCACAGTTTTTGGATTAAGGACATATCCAGGGCATTCATACCTCTCAATGTCTTCGCCCGAAATGGGAAAGGCACCGCAATTCGATAATTTTCTAAAAGGCGAGTTGTAGATGCCGCATTGGAACTTGTCCTCCGGTATGGCCTCTAGAAAAAAACACTGTTGATTCAAGCAGCAGTTGCCACATTGGGTGCAGGCGCCTGAAATTTGAGTGGATTCATTTAAACGCACGGCAAAAAATGATTCAAAGTACCTTTGCACTGGCCCCTGTGAAAGGGCCTTGTGGTGAATTCTTAATTTCTGAATTGTTTTGCGATAGTTGAGGATGTACTTGGGTTTTAAAAAAATAAAACCAAAAATAAAAGGCAAAACTGGCAAGGCGACTTTGGCTAGGAGCAACAATGCTTTGGCAGGAACTTGAATGAATGTATTTTTCAAAACAAAGCTTTTTTAGTGACGATTGGATGGAAAACTTATGAAAATTCTATGCCCCTCGTATTTCAAAGCGATGACGAGTTGTTGTTTTTCCCCGATCAGGCAATGGAGTCAGTGATCAGCGTTTGAAATACAAAATACCAATCTGGCCAGATGCAATTTCGTTAGGGCCTGAAACTCTTTTGAGCTCAGCAATGGGTTGGGAGATGGCGAATGAAGAATACCAAGCCCAATGTTTTGAAAGTGATTGCTTGAAAGTTAAGCCCGCACTGACCTTTTGAAAACCTGTAGTTACAAGGTTTAATGACGCCGTTTTGAATTGAGAACCAGAATTTCGCCAATGTTCTGCTGTGGCCCAAGTACTGTCAGCATGAAGAATCAACTCACTCTGCTGGAACACTGGCCAAGCATATGACAATCCTAGGTTTAGGGTGGTGCCGTCCCCTTTGTTCAAAACATCTTGTGTCCAATCTGCATTGAATCGCCAACGTTGATTGATCTTGCGGTGTAGCATGACGCGTGTTCTCAAAGTGTTTTTACCACCCTCGAAAACATCAAAAGACTCACCCGTGCTCACGTTGTGAACGCGCATCGAAAGACCGATGTTGAAATCATGTTCATCCATGACTTGATAACTGAGTGTTGGCTCACTACCAAACTGGCCTAAATTCCGCCATGCGCGACCATCGCCTATACCCAGTTGCCACTTGCCGTAGCGCAGCCCAATCACGGGTCTGACGCGAGCCGTGTTTTGCCAATCACCCATGTCATTGGACTTCAGTCTTGTCCCAAGCGTGTAATAGAGTTGATCGGCTTCACCAATGATGGTGGAAGTTTCAGTTGAGTTGTTTTGCGCTTTTGCCGAGCACGGCAATAAGGTCGTGCTCAAAATGATGAAAACCAAGCAAAGTGCATGTAGGTTCATTTGCTTTGTGGCATGCGTCGGGTGAATCATTAAGTCAGTTTTACTCCTGCAAGGTTAAATTCATGTGAAAAAATGAATTATTTGGAAATTCAATTGAAGTCATGAATTTGCCATCAAGTAACAAGATGATGAAAGCTTAGGAGTCAAAATATGAACCAACAAGCCCAAATCGATGCCGAGCAAATGCGCAAAATCCGTGAAGACATTCTGGATTCCATTGACGAAGAACTAGAGATGGCCCTTGAGGATGGTGTCAATGAGAATGACCCCCTGGCCAGTGCTGAAGAAAAAGTGGCGCGTGCTCACTATTTTCGCGAACTTCTTCGATTGCAAGGGGAGTTGGTTAAGTTGCAAGACTGGGTTGTTGCAACCAAGCAAAAAGTTGTCATTTTGTTTGAAGGCCGTGACGCGGCTGGCAAAGGTGGCGTAATCAAACGCATTACGCAGCGACTGAATCCTCGTGTTTGCCGTGTTTCAGCATTGCCTGCACCCAATGACCGTGAAAGAACCCAGTGGTACTTTCAGCGGTATGTCTCGCATTTGCCAGCAGCTGGTGAGATCGTGCTGTTCGATCGGAGTTGGTACAACCGTGCCGGTGTCGAAAAAGTCATGGGTTTTTGCTCCGACGAAGAGTACGAAGAGTTCTTTCGCACCGTACCAGAATTTGAAAAAATGCTTGGACGAAGTGGCATCACACTTCTTAAGTACTGGTTCTCAATCACTGACGATGAACAGCATGCACGTTTTCTAGGCCGAATCCACGACCCTCTCAAACAGTGGAAGCTCAGTCCAATGGACTTGGAAAGCCGCAGGCGCTGGGAAGATTACACGCGCGCTAAGGAAACCATGATTGAGCGCACACACATTCCAGAAGCGCCTTGGTGGGTGGTTCAAGCCGTAGATAAAAAAAGAGCGCGCTTGAATTGTATTGATCACCTGCTGGGACAATTTAATTACCACGAGGTGGAGCACGCAGAAATTGAGTTGCCTGCCCGCGTCAGAAACTCAGACTACATTCGACATCCAGTTTCCGGAGACATGATCGTTCCTGAAAAATATTGAGATAGCTCGTAAGAAGTTGCGAATCAAAGTGCTAAATTCATGGCGCCGTCACCTTCAGCGATAAAGTTCCCACCTGTCAACTTCATTCGTGTTGACACCGCCTGATTGCGTTACATCGCAATAAAGTCTTAGGGCATAAAAAAACCGCTCTGATCAGAGCGGTTTTTTTTAGTGTCAAAGTATCAGTGATACATCTGTTTAGGATTGTTATCCATCAACTCGCCTTTGAGCAAGTACAAGGGCGCTTTGTGGTACAGAACAATATCGTGAAAGGGATCTGTGATAATTTTTGTCATCCAAACCAACCCTGTTTGCACATCTTTCAAGAAAAACAAATGAATGGTTCTGAAAAGCAAGCCTGCCACGCCCAAAATAAGCCATGAGGCGCCAACTTGTCTAACCCATTCTGTCAAATTATCCCAAGGCTCAATCGTGCCGAACAAACCAGGCTCAACGTAGAGCACCATGGGCAAAATGGCCCAAATACTTAACAACACAACTTTGCGGTTCAAGTTGTAGCCAACTTTGATCTCTTCCTTGTGTTCTTGGGTGGCTTGGTTAATTTCGTCGTAACCCAATGGCTCGAAGAAAAAATGGCCAGATTGACGAGTGGTCATAGACACTAACCAAGCTATCAGAGCAGAAATGACGGGGTCAATGAGCAGAAATGCATAGGCAACCACAAAACTAATGGCGCTGATGAAGTGCAATGATTGGTTAATTCGGCTGTGATGGTAGTAACGGTGGTCGTCAAAACGCTGAATTTTCAAGGCTTCGAAAAATGTAGTCACATCGTCTCCTGGTGAGAAATTTTGGGCAGCACGAATTGTGCATGAACCTATGATTGACGTAAATGATGAAATTTCAATGACAAACAAATCTTGTCATTGAAATTTCATCATTTATTTATTTCTTAACCTAATTGTCATCAAGTTGTTAAATTGAGATCGGATGATTTAGGCATGGAAAATTCAATAGATACTGCCATCGTTGTAGAAGATTATCCTGCCACACGGCCTTCATTGCGCATAGCAGTCGTCACAGAAACCTGGCCACCTGAAGTTAATGGTGTTGCTATGACTTTGGCCAAACTGGTTCAAGGCTTGAGTCACCGAAATCACGATGTTCAGTTGATCCGTCCACGTCAAACAAAATCTGAATCTCCCTTGAATGATGCATCCCTTGAAGAGGTGTTAATGCGTGGCATGCCAATTCCCAGGTATCCAGAATTAAAGTTGGGTTTACCTAGCAAAAAAACACTGGTCAAAACTTGGACATTGCGCCGGCCGGATGTGGTGCATATTGCAACCGAAGGGCCTCTGGGATGGTCCGCACTGCAAGCGGCCAAAGTCTTAAAACTTCCAGTGACCTCTGACTTCAGAACTAATTTTCAAAGTTACTCAAAACACTATGGTGTGGGATGGTTGCGCAAGCCTATCGTTGCCTATTTGCGTAAATTTCACAACGCAACCGCTTGTACCATGGTGCCCACCAGGGAACTGATGCGCAATCTCAGTGAAAATGGATTTGCCAATCTCAAGGTTGTGTCTAGAGGGGTCGACACAAAATTGTTCAATATTTCCAAACGCGACACAAGCTTGAGAAGTTCTTGGGGCGCAACCGACAACACAAAGGTTCTGATTTCTGTGGGCAGAATGGCGCCTGAAAAAAATTTAGACCAAGTTCTCAAGACTTATGAGGCTTTGAAGTTCACAGGCTTAGCGTTCAAGTTGGTCATGGTGGGTGATGGCCCCTTGAAAGAACAATTTCAAAAGCGCTATCCAGAAATTATTTTCCCTGGGATGTTGTCACACTCAAATCTAGCTGCTTACTATGCAAGTTCTGACTTGTTCATCTTCCCTAGTCAAACTGAAACCTTTGGCAATGTGACTTTAGAAGCACTTGCCAGTGGTATCCCTGTTTTGGCATTCGATTGTGCCGCTGCCAGAGATTGGGTACAGACTGGCATCAATGGGTGGTTGGTGGCAGAAAATAATCCAGAAGGCTTTGCAGCGCAAGCAGTATCTATTTTTAAAAGCAAAGAATTGCTTGAACAAATTACACAAAGTACCAGGCAGCAGGTTGTGCACTTAGACTGGGATCAAATTGCAGAGCAAGTCGAATCTGTTTTTTGGGATGCCATTCGCATGAGGTAAATCATGCCCAAGGTCATGACAGTCCCCATCACGACCATGACCCATTGAAGCGGTAGTTCCAATGCCAATAAGCCGCTGTAAACACCCAACATGACCATGACGCTGGCATTTTCATTGAATCCTTGAACGGCAATCGATCGGCCGGCAGTTAACAATGTGTAGCCCCTGTTTTGCAGCAGCGCATTCATAGGCACCATCAGCATCCCGCCTGCAAAACCAGTGATCAACATCAGTGGAATAGCAATCCAAAGTGATGTTGAAAACGCCAGGGCTGGCAATGACAAGCCCAGCCATAATCCAAGCGGAAGGACCTTGTAAGCGTTTTGGAGTGCCACATAGTGCCCTGCCATGCCTGCACCAAAAATCACCCCAAAAGCAACGACAGCTTGAAGCAAGCTGGCTTGTTCTAAGGGCATATTCAGCGCCTCCTTGGCCCAAAGCAGTACCGCAAATTGAACCACCGCACCAATGCCCCAAAAAAGAGTGGTCACTGCCAGTGAAAGTTTGCCGACAGGATCTTGCCAAAGGATTCGATTGCTTTGAATGAAATTTTTGAAGAGAGCAACGGGCTTCATACTCTCTTGAACATATCGAATGTTAAGACTTGGAATACCAAAGTTCAAAAGTCCAGCGATGCTGTAAATCAAAATCAATGAGAGCAGGGGGCCCGCATATTGAGTTTCAAGACTGAGACCTAGCATTTCAATGAACGATATATTCAATGTAGACATCCATGCAAAGCTCTTAGAGGCAACGAGTAAACCCCCGCAAGCAGTCCCCAAAATGACGGCCATCACCACGGTCACTTCGAGCCAGCCATTCGCCTTGACCAGTTGCTCGGCTGGCACTGTTTCTGTCACTAAACCATATTTAGCAGGCGCATAGGCAGATGCCGCCATGCCTGCTATTGCAAAAGCAAGCATGGGATGAAAGCTGGTGAATATAAAAGCCACCCCCACCACCTTGAGGGCGTTCATGCAAGCCATGAGCTTGGCTTTTGAAAAAGCGTCAGCCAAAGGCCCCATCAGGGGGGCCAAAAAAACATAGGACAAAGTGAATGAAAATTTGAGCAAGGGAGCCCACCATCCTGGGTAACCTTGCTCAGCAAGAAACGCGATACCCAGAATCAGCAGCGCATTGTCTGCCAGACCTGAAGCGAATTGAGCGCTGATCAGGTAGAAGAAACCTTTGGGCATTCGTTATGCCGAGAGTTCTGCTTGCTGGATGTGAGCACCCGCTTTGAAGTTAAGCGCCAATTGATTGCGGCGTCCGATACCTTGGTATGCAATGCCTAAATCTTGTAGCATTTTGGGATCGTACAAATTCCGCCCATCCAAAATCAAGGGCTGGTTCATACACTCTTTGAGCATTTCAAAATCAGGATGGTGGAATGTTTTCCATTCGGTGACGACCAAAAGAGCATCGGCGTTGGTGGCGGCTTCATAGGCTGTATCGGCCAAGCTAAATCGACTTAACGCTTCTGCATCTTGAACATCGTGTGATACAGCTTCGTGTCCTTCTTTGGAAGCCAGGGGATCAAAAGCACTCACTGTGGCGCCTCGTTTTAACAATTCCTGGATGATGATTCGGCTGGGAGCTTCACGCATGTCATCGGTATTGGGCTTGAATGATAAGCCCCAAATGGCAAACTTGAGGCCTTGGAGGTCTTGACCAAAGTGATGGATTAATCTGGAAACTAGCAGAGTTTTTTGTTGGTCATTGACGTTATCTACAGCACTGACGACTTTCATTTGGCTACCGCAATCCAATGCAGTTTGAATCAGTGCCCGTGTGTCCTTGGGAAAGCAGCTGCCCCCATAACCAGTGCCAGCGTACAAGAAATCGTGGCCAATTCGCTGGTCAGCACCAATTCCGCGGCGGATGCTGTCGATGTCTGCGCCTAGCAAATCTGAAAGGTTGGCAATTTCGTTCATGAATGAGATTCGTGTTGCCAACATCGCATTGGCAGCGTATTTGGTAAGTTCAGCGCTGCGCACATCCATCCAAATGGTGCGGGCGTGGTGTCGGTTAAAGCTGGAGTACAACAATTCCATTTTCTGGTGCACAGTTTTGTGATTGGGACTGTCGTCTAAGCCAATCACAATTCGATCAGGGTGCATGAAATCTTTGATCGCAGCACCTTCTTTTAGGAACTCAGGATTGGAAATTACCTCAAAGAGTGATTCTTTGATACCACGTTTGTTCAACTCATCTTGCAAACATGCTTGAACTCGGTATGCAGTACCCACGGGTACTGTTGATTTGTTCACAATCACTTTGAACTTTTTCAAATGACGGCCAATCTGAGTGGCAACTGCCAATACGTGCTGTAAATCAGCAGAGCCATCTTCTTTGGAGGGTGTGCCCACGGCAATAAAAATAACCTCGCCGTGCTCAACAGCTTGTGCCATGTCAGTGGTGAAATGAATTCGGCCCTCTGCCCTGTTTCTGGCCATCAGTTCTTGGAGTCCAGGTTCATAAATAGGCAATCCAGCAGAATTTAGCGTAGCAACTTTTTCAGCATCGCTGTCAATGCACATCACCTGGTGACCAAGTTCTGCCAGACATCCACCTGTCACCAAACCTACATAGCCAGCACCAACAATGGAAATTTTCATGAGTTACTCCTGAAGAGAACCCAATTTTGAGTATTCAAGATTTCTTTGTCGTGACAGAATCGTGTAATTTTTATGACTTTAGAAATGCCTTACCGATTTTGAGGCACTGGAAAAGGTACGAATCTTCTCCAGTGCAGATTGAACTCAGTATGCAAATACCAAATGATCACAATGAATGTGGCAGTTCCGTGAACTGCGAGCATCATGCCGCTGAACGTGGCAGTTCCGTCGGCAATCAAACGCTTTCCAATGGTGAGCATGTTGTAGTAGCCCATAAAGCAAAGTAATGCAACCGCCAAAGAATAACTTCGACCCACTCTGGGATTTACGCTGGCAAGCTGCACAGCGAGCAAGGCCAAATTAAAGGCTGCTATGAACAGGCCGAGTCTCCAAAATAATTCACCACGATTGATGCGTGTAGAACTTTGAAAAAGTTCTACAGTGCTTAGCATTTGGCTTTGCATATTCGTCAATATTTGGCGCTTTGCAGGATCTAATAAAAAATTGAAGCTTTCAAATTCGGTTAGCCGTATTTCGCTTGTTTTGTGATTCAAAATTGTTTGTCGCCCTTGATTCAGGCTTAAAAACTTGTCAGTTTTGAAATACTCCAAGTTGCCTGATTTGGCCGTTGTAATTGTCTCAATGTCGCCTTCAATCTTTGAAATGAAAACACTGGTTGCAACATCGTTTTCATTTTTCTTTTTTTCTATGAAAAATACCATTTGGTTTGAAGCTGACTCTTGAAATTGGCCTGGTGCAACACGTTCGATATCGCTCCGCTTTTCAAATCTGTCTTTGAGGTATTGAGTTTGGGTGTTGCTCCACGGCCACGCAAAAAGAGACAGCAAACTAATGACCAAAATAACAGGCCAGCAAAACTGCCAGAGCGGCTTTAAAAATTTAGATAAACTTAAGCCGCTCGAAAACCAAATGATCATTTCACTGTTGAGGTACATTCTTGAGAATGTATACACAATGGTGATGAACATGCTCAATGTGAGTATGGGTCCTGCATTTCCGATACCATTTAGGCCTATCAAAAGAATGACTTCTGAAGGATCAGCTTTGCCTTTAGAGGCTTGCCCTAAAATGCGAATGAGCATGATGGTCATCACAATGGTAAATAAGATGACCGTCGAGCCGCCAAAGTTCCTAAGAAGTTCTTTCTGAATGCTTTTTTGAAAAATAGTCATTGAAGTCAAAGGCTATATGCCTTTCATTCGATTCAAGCGGGCTGCCAATCGTTAAACCATTTTGCCATTTCAGTCAAGCCGTCCTTCAGAGAGGTATGCGGCCATTCACCAATAAGCGTAACCAATTTCAGGTCGCTGGCGCAAGTTAGGGGAACGTCAGACACTTGCATGGGCGCCAATTCAATCACTGGTTCAATACCGAGACACTCTGACAGAATTTTGACGAATTCTGTCACTTGAATGGGGTTTGAGTGCCCAACATTGACAACATCGACACCTTGCCGGCTAACCCCTAATTCAATCAGTCGAGTCAGGGCAAAAATAGTATCGCCAACATAGGTAAAGTCTCTTTTCAGCAAGCCATCTCCAAAGAGTTGGATGGGCTGTTTTTTCCGCATTTTTTGAGCAAAGAGAAGTGGCGCCATGTCGAGTCTGCCCCATGGGCCATAGACAGTAAAGAACCGAAGTCCAAGCGAGGGTGTTTTGTACTGGGCAAAGTAGGCTTGAGCCATCAGTTCATTGGCTATTTTGGTGGCTGCGTAAAAGGATTCGGGAGTGTCACAACGGTCGGTTTCTCTAAATGGCACATCCGATCTGGCGCCATAAACGCTGGAAGAACTGGCGTATAAAAATTCTTGAACCGCATATTTTTTGCATGCTTCCAATACATTTGCAAAGCCGTTTAGGTTGGACTTTACAAAGTCCATCGGCGATTTGACTGAATGCCTAACACCCGCTTGGGCTGCAAGATGAACCACCACGTCTGGCTGAAACGATTCGAACAATGTCGTGACCGCACTGTGTTCTGAAAGATCTATTGACTGGTATTTGATTTGATTTCTATGAAGAAAGTGAGCAATTCGGTCATAGCGCAGTCTTTGGAGTTTCAGGTGATTGGCATCTCCAACATCGAAAAATTGATTTTTAAAGTTATAGATATCACACCCCAGCACCTCATAACCCAATGCATGCAGATGCTGGGACAGCCGGGAGCCTATAAATCCAGCGCAACCTGTGATCAGAACTTTACGTCTCATTCACCCAATTTAGAAAATATTCATGACACTGTCATGAAACTTGGTTGAAATAAAAATGTCGCAATCAAAATTGTTTGCTTTGTCCCCTATGAATAACCAATCTATTCTGCAACTTGCGAATTACAAAGTGGTAGCTTTTTCTACCATGGCGATGGTTGCTTGCCTCAGCCTTAGTTTTGTGCTGATGACATCGGATTGGAACCGCGCTTGGATGTTGAACATTCATGCCTCACCTTTATTGCCGACTTGGTTTTGGGCCTTGATCAATCTCGGTGGAGATGCGTGGGTTATTTTGCTCATTCTGTTGTTAATGGAACGTTTTCCAGGCCGAATTACCTCTTGGGTTTTGAAAACATGGCTCATTGGCGCAGTGATGTCGCAATTGATCAAAAATTTTTTGCCTATGCCAAGACCCGCCAGTGTATTGGGTGTCGAGAACTTAAGCATCATTGACCACCCCCCCTTGGTGAGCGGATCAATGCCATCGGGTCATGCGCTTGCTGCAATTTCATGTGCATTGATTGTTTGTGCGGTTCTGAAGCTAAGAGGCGCCAAGAAATGGCATTTGTCCCTCGTTGCTTTGACTGCTGGTATCGCTGCATGGGCGAGAGTAGCCGTGGGTGCTCACTGGCCTTCTGATGTGATTGCGGGGGCAGGGCTGGCTTTCGTGGTGGTAGCGCTCTCACTCCTTTGGGAGCGACAACATTCTTGGAATGCATGGTTTCAAAGAGCCCCTGGTGGGGTGTTTCTCATTGCACTGCACATCCTGATTTCTTTGCACCTGGCAACACCTCAATCTGATTCCTTTTTTGTGCAATTCGTCCAATTTAATTTGGCTTGCATCTCACTGATGCGAGCAATGATGTTGGTTAAAAAATATTTTCTACTTCGATCGCAATGAATGGGGTGCTTAAAAAATGAAGTACATCATTTCTGAGAAGCAGTTTGAGCCGCATGTTCGAGTCAGAAAGTGGTTCTATCGCCTTATTTTTTGGATGCTTGCACTGACGTTGCTGCTGGCATTGGTTCGACATTCCGACTGGAGTTTGACATTTTCACGTTTGATGGAAGTTCCCAAAACGGTTCTGGTCATTTGCACATTGGGCTGGTTAAGCAGTTTCTTATTTAGAGCGTTTCGCTTTAAGGCAGAGTGGAAAGCGCATGGAAAAATCAGTTTGTGGGACTCTCTGAGTTTGACTTTTCTTCACAATGCGGCCGTGATTTTAGTGCCCTTTAGAGTCGGTGAATTAGGCTATCCGGTACTGGTGCAAAAATTATTGAATGTGTCATTGCAGCAATGTATTCGAAGCTTGCTGTGGTTGAGATTACAAGACGGCATCGTTTTAGTTTCACTGGCTTTTTTGTTGTTGCCTTTTCTAAGCGCTGAAATTCGAGTTTCGAGTTTTTTCCTTGTTGTTGTGTTGTGTTTCATGACAAAAAAATGGTGGCTGCGTTTGTTGCGGTCTCGCCATTTTCTGATCCGACAAGTAAGAGCATTTCTGCATCAGAGGTCAAGTCCATGGGGTTGGATTTGGTCTGCTGCGAACTGGATTGTCAAGTTATTGGCCGTATCTCTGATGCTTTCAAATTTGACAGGATTAGATAGCCTCCAAACCATACGCGGCGCTTTAACAGGTGAGCTTTCTGCGTTGCTGCCATTGACGGGCCCTGCAGGGCTAGGTACCTACGAAGCGGGGGTTTGGTCGGGCTTGGGCCTGACTTGGCAAGAAATGAAGAGCTTAATGGGTAGCGTTTTGCTCACGCATCTGTTCTTTCTTTGCATATCTCTTCTAGGTGCGATAGTGGCCTTGTCCTTCAACGCATTGGCAGTTGAAAATTTCAAATCAAAGCAGAGTGGAATCCATGTCTGATACCTCGCACCTGAGCTTGTGGGTAGATGGGGCAAAGCTGTCTCATCGGCTTTCAGTTGTTGTACCGATGTACAACGAAGAGGAACTTGCCAGTGATCTGATTCAAGCCGTACAAGCCGCATTGATCAACTACCCCTTTCAATGGGAATTGATTGTGGTAGATGACGGTAGCAGTGATGCCACTTGGGCGCACTTGAATTTGGCCGCAAAAGATGTTGGGCCACATGTTCGACTCATTCGTTTGCTCCGCAACTTCAAGCAGACGGCCGCGATGCAAGCTGGTATTGATGCTGCTAGAGGTGATGTGATAGTGACCATGGACGGTGATTTGCAAAATGACCCAAGAGATATTCCAAAATTGGTTCACCACTTACTGTCCAAAGACCTTGACATGGTGGCGGGGTGGCGACAGAACCGACAAGACGGTCTATGGCTTCGCAAGATACCTTCAAAATTTGCCAATCGTTTGATCCGGAATGTCAGTGGACTTAATTTTCAAGACCTCGGTTGCAGCCTAAAGGCCTTTAGAGCCTCTGTGCTTCTCAAAGTACGCTTGTATGGTGAGATGCACCGATTTATTCCAGCTTGGTTGGCGACTGTGACATCTCCAGCGCGTATGGCGGAAATGCCTGTTTCTCATTTTCCTCGAACCAAAGGACAATCTAAATATGGTCTATCGCGAACATTTCGCGTCTTACTTGACCTCTTGTCTATTCACTATTTTTTGCGCTTTGGTTCGCGGCCAGGTCATTTTTTCGGCGGACTTGGCTGCATCGTGACAGGCATCGGTCTTCTGATTCTCACTTATCTTGGAGTTTTGAAATTCATGGGTGAATCGATTGGCAATCGGCCCTTGATGTTTCTAGGATTTTTTGCTGTTGTGAGTGGATTGCAGCTTCTGACAACGGGCGTCATTGCAGAAATACTGATGCGCACTTATTACGATGCCGGCAAATTCAATTCATATCACACGCTGACCGAATACAGCGCGCATCCCAATGAGGCTTGGCATGTCATTAAGTGTTGAGACAAATTCATTGACTCTTAAATCGGTTTTGGGTGCCCTTGCATTGCTTGGCTTGTTTTTGCTGGGACTTGATCAATCACTGCTATTTGATGTGGATGAAGGCGCATTCACGGAAGCTACGCGTGAGATGTTGTTGTCTGGTGATTGGGGGCATACCACCCTGAATGGCCTGGATCGTTTTGACAAACCCATTGGTGTTTATTGGATGCAAGCGATCAGTGCTTCTGTTTTTGGTTTCAATGAGTTCGCTTTCAGATTACCTTCGGCTTTGTCTGGTTGGCTTGCAAGCTTGGCCTTGGCTCGATTTGCGTATCTTCAATGGGGTCTGCGTGCTGGCTTGATGGCTGCCGTCATTTCTGCAACCAGTTTGGGGCCCTGGGCCATGGCAAGAACAGCAACAGCTGATGCTTTGTTGGGTCTTTTTTTCGTCTTGATCTTCATTGATCTCTGGCGTGTCATCATTTCCAACAGTGTTGCGTCTCGCAGAAAGCTGGCCCTTTGGGTTGCTTTCGGACTTTTGGTGAAAGGGCCTGTGGCCATTGTTTTGCCTTTAGGAACATTGGTCATTTACGGATTCCTTATTCCGCAAGCTCGGTTGCATTTGAAGGCGCTGTTTTCGGATCTAGGCGCCTGGGTAATTTTGCTTGCAGTGGCTTGTCCTTGGTACGTCTATGCTTACGCAAGGCACGGCCAAAATTTCATCAATGGCTTTCTCTTGAAACACAACGTCGAGCGCTTCATGGGCAGCATGGAAGGGCACTCGGGCCATTGGGCGTACTTCTTAGTTGCTTTGCCATTGTTGTGGTTGCCTTGGTCGACCTTGTTCATCAGCGCCCTTGTCAATGTCCGCGAGCAATGGCAACAACCGTTCATGAAATACGCTTGGATTTGGTTTGCTTTTGTATTTTGTTTCTTCAGCATCGCCAATACCAAGTTGCCGCATTATTTATTGTATGCCGGCCCTGCGGTGTGCTTGTTGTTGACTTCCGCTGCATTGTCAGCAAGCCGCCGCATGTGGGCTTTGACTTGGACGGTTGCGATGCTTGGCTTGGCTGCAATTCTCATTCTTCCGAGTTTTTTGCAGCGGCATCCTGATTGGGTGAAGGATGTGTTTTATAAGACCTTGATAGAGGAATCGCCGCAGACCCAGATGATTCTTTGCTTGTTTGCGCTTCCCTTACTTCTTTACGTTGCGCCTGCATTCAATTATTTGTTGCGTGCGGTGAAGCCTGCCAACACTTACATGACCTTGGGGTTCGGATTTATAGCCTTTTCGATTTTTCAAGCCGGCGTCTTAGCACTTGTTGTTTTGCCATGGTGGTCGCAAACTCTTCAGGCGCCTGTGCAAGGCCTGGCTTTGAAGTTTCGTGATAACACCAACACCATTGTTCAATGGGGTGTTCACCTTCCTTCTTTTGCCACTTACAGACATCAAGAGGCGCCAAGACGCGAGCCAATGCCTGGCGAGATGGCTTTGGTCAAGAACACCAGGCCTTATTGGCCTATTGAGTGGGAGACGCTGGATGTCATCGGGCCACTTGCGGTTGTTAAGTCACCTGACCTGTTGAGGAGCAAGCCGTGACTCAGCCGATTCACCAAGTGGTTACAAGAGCTTTCAAAAGGAGTTTCCATTGCACGCCAGGTTGTATCGGAGTGTTCTTGCTTGCGTCTGTGGTTTTCATTGTTGATCCACAATTAGATCTCTGGGTGTCCCATTTTTTTTACGCAGATCATGGAAATTTTCCTGCTAACCAAATGTGGTTGGTCAAAGGTATTTACCTTGGAACGCCATGGGCAGGGCGCGTGCTGTTTGCTTTTTCTATTTTTCTTTTGATACTGGCTGTCTTGACGCCCTCCAAAGTTTCACGACGAAATTGGCGACGTGCTTCTGCTGTTATCGCAGTGGTTGTTCTTGGAGTCGGGCTTTTGGTGCATACAGTTTTAAAGGATGGTATGGGGCGTCCTCGTCCTCGTGATGTGCAGGCTTTTGCGGGTCCTAATGCATTCGTACCTGTCTTTGTACCAAGCCAATTTTGTCAAACAAACTGCTCATTTGTCAGCGGACATTCCGCGGTTGGTTTTGCGCTCATGTCCTTGGGAATGTTTGGCATTCGAAGGAGGCGTCAATTTTGGCTTTTCACGGGTTTGGTCGTGGGTGGTTTGATTGGCCTGGCGAGAATAGCGCAGGGGGGACATTTCTTAAGCGACATTGTTTTTTCTTTGATCGCTATTTGGTCTTCGCACCTGTTGATCAGAGCTGTTTGGTTGCGATTTAGAGGGTGGCAGTTCCGCAGAAGCTCCTTGCCCATCTCTCACATGCAGAAAAGTCTGTAACAATTGAGTGCAATCGCGCACCAATTTGTGATATTCATCAAATTGTCATCAAATTGAAATTTATTGACTCAATAATCTTAATTAGGTTGCTTAACAATACGCGGCAGGTGCCTTATTTAAGAATGGATGCGACCAATTGAGAAAGCCTATTTCATTGACTTCAGATGATTCAAATTCGGGCATCGACTTGCTGGACAGAGATGGCAGTCTGTTGGCTTTCAATGAGCGAGTATTAGACTGGGCAAAGCGGCCAGAAGTTCCCTTGCTAGAGCGGCTACGTTATCTTTGCATTGTGTCGTCTAATTTAGATGAGTTTTTCGAAGTGCGTGCTGACTTGCACATGTCTGCATTTAGAAACAGTGACGAAAAAGGCACTTACAACACCAAAACATTCGAAATTGTCTACAACACGGCCAGAGATTTGGTGAACGAACAGTACAGTTTGTACAACGCCGTCTTGCTACCTAGTTTGCAAAAAGAAGGCATCAAAATTCTTTCTCATGGCGAGAGAAATCTGGTTCAAAAGAAATGGGTTCGAGATTATTTTAGGCGTGAGGTCCAACCACTTTTAGTGCCAGTTGGACTAGACCCAGCTCACCCATTTCCACAAGTTGCCAACAAATCCTTGAACTTCATTGTCCAATTGTCAGGCAAAGATGCGTTTGGCAGGTCAAATGACATTGCCATTGTCAAAGTTCCAAGAGTTTTGCCTAGGGTCATTCCACTCCCTGCCAAAGTAGCTGGTCAAGGCAAAGCGTTTGTTCTATTGTCCAGCGTCATTCGTTCGCATTTGAATGACTTATTTCCAGGTCGAGAAGTCGGGCAGTTTTCGCAATTTCGGGTCACTCGAAACTCAGACTTGTCGGTCGATGAGGAAGAAGTTCAAAACTTGCGAACAGCCTTGCGCAAGGGCTTGCAACACCGTCAATATGGCCAAGCATTGCGTTTAGAGGTCTCGGACAGTTGCTCTGAACATTTGGCTGACTTTTTACTCAAACAATTCAGCTTGCCAAAAGCTGCTTTGTTCCGTGCTGCAGGGCCTGTGAATTTGGTTCGTCTCAGCCAACTCATTGACTTGGTGGATGATCCTGCATTGCTTTTCCCTGCTTATCAATCGAGTTTCCCAAAGCAGTTGAAGCAAGGTGAATCCATTTTTGCACGCCTGCAAAAAGGGGATGTGCTGATTCATCAACCCTTTGAAAGTTTTGATGGCGTCTTGGCCTTTCTCAAAGAGGCTGTAGAAGACCCCCAAGTGCTTGCAATCAAACAAACGATTTACCGAACAGGCAGTGATCCTGCCATGATGAATTTACTCCGAGAAGCGGTACGGCGCGGAAAAGAAGTAACTGCTGTGGTCGAGCTAAAAGCCCGTTTCGATGAAGAAGCCAATATCAATTGGGCAGAGCAATTGGAGTCAGTTGGTGCGCAAGTTGTGTATGGTGTCGTCGGCTTAAAAACGCATGCCAAAATGTTGTTGGTCACAAGGCGTGAGGGGCGTGTTCTCAAGCGATACGGGCACTTGTCGACTGGCAACTACAACCCCAGAACCGCAAAGCTCTATACAGATTTGAGTTATCTCACGAGCGATGCGCGCATCACCGCTGATATGGACACCTTGTTCGTTCATCTAGCAAGTCCCAGTCGTTTGGGCAAAATGAACAAGTTGTGGGCTGCGCCGTTTCTTTTGCAAAACAAAATGGTAGAAAAAATTGAGGCCGTAGGTGCTGCCGCTGCCAAAGGTTTACCAGCCAGAATTGTTGCGAAAATGAATTCTTTAACGGATCCAGTACTCATCTACGCCCTTATTTCAGCAGGTCAAAAGGGTGCCCAAATTGATTTGATCGTCAGGGGCGCGTGCATGTTGCCTGCTGGTATCCCAGGTAAAACAGACAATATTCGCGTTCGGTCCATCATTGGCCGATTTTTAGAACACTCGCGGGTCTTTTTCTTTGAAGCCGATACGGTTCAAGACATTTATTTGTCAAGCGCCGACTGGATGACCCGCAATATGACACGGCGAGTTGAGTTGGCTTGGCCCGTTTTGGAACTCCCTCTGCGACAAAGACTCATTGATGAATGCCTGTTGGCCTATTTGCATGACACTCGCAATGCTTGGACGCTAGAAGCTGATGGCAAATACCGTCGTGTGGAAAAGCAGGGGCGAAAACCTCAAAGTGCGCAGGCGCTTCTAATGCATAAATATTCGCCGGCGCAACCAAAGTCTCCTTAAGTTGAACGTATTCGTCGTAACTTGAAAGAGTCAAAGATGGATTTAATTTTCTGGCGACATGCTGAAGCGTTTGATGCCTTGGAAGGCCAAGATGATCTGTCACGCACTCTCACGCCTAAGGGTGAAAAGCAAGCTGTCAGAATGAGTCAGTGGTTAGACAGACAGTTGCCTGAAGGCATTCGTGTCATGTCTAGCCCAGCGGTTCGGTGTGAGCAAACCGTTAAAGCGCTGGGTAGAAAAGTGAAATACAAATCTGAGCTCTTGCCCAATGCCAGCTTGGACGATTTGTTGGTGACTGCGGGTTGGCCAGATTCCAAAATGTCAGTGCTGATTGTGGGACATCAACCCGTTTTGGGCCAGGCGGTTGCCTACTTGTTGGGACTTGCAAACGGCGAGTGCTCGGTTAGAAAGGGCGCCGTTTGGTGGCTTAGAAGCCGAGTGCGAGACGGTGACACACAAACGATTGTGGTGAGCGTACAAACACCCGAGCTTCTTTGATTAAGACTTTGCGGGTCTTCCAGTTTTCAATGCAGGTACGTTGGCCAGGGCTGCCAAAAAAGCTTTGTCGCTCAGGCTGCTTAAGAGCTTGAGGCCGGCACGCAAAATTTCACTCTTCTTGGCGCTGTGTTTCAAACCAAGGGCTTTTTGTTTCAAGCCAGCAATGGCTTGGTATTCGTCTTTGGGAAATGTGAAGCTGTCTCGAACCAGCTTTGGTTTTTTGAGCTTCGCATCTATAACTGCGTGAGCTGTTAGAGCCGATTTGACTTTGGGTTTGACCGCGATCTTCTTTGAAGCCGCTGTTGCAGTTTTATGAGCAGTCCGACTGACAGGCTTCTTGGACGCAACGGACTTGGCCTTGGCAGGTGCTTTGACGGCCGATTTGCGAGGTGCCTTTTTAGCGGCTTTGCGCACAGTCTTTTGAGCTGTAGTTTGCGCCGTCTGAGTAGAAGCTGTGGCTGATTTTTCAGCGATTTTGACAGCGGCAGAGTTGGCAGTTGGCTGGGTTGTGTTCTCTGTGGACATGTTGAAAATTAGAAAAAGTTAAAGGTGCAAATAGTTTATACCGTTTTTCCATTGATTTCAACCAATTCCAGTTGCCAGGTGGTTTTTTGCCAAGCAATGCATTCTTCACTGAGCAAATGGGCCGATTGGGGCCACTGCTGAATCCAAGATTTTTTGCATTGAATGACAAACCCCGTTTTGTTGTCGTCTGCTATTTTCAGACTGAGGCCCCTCAGGTCGGGGTCTCTTCTAGCATGGCAAAGAATGGCAGCAATTCGCAGGCTCATCAGCTGAATCATGAATTCGGGATTTTTAAGTTCGATTTCTAATTTTTTGAGCTTGCCACGATGACCCAAAATGAGTTGGCTTAAACGATGCAATTCCGACATGGAAAAGCCCGGCAGATCGGCGTTGTCGAGGATGTAGGCGCCATGTTTGTGAAAGTCGCTGTGCGAAATGCGTGTACCGATTTCAAGCAAATGTGCCGCCCACCCTAGTTTTTTTTCAAGTCGCAAAGCGCGGGTTGCATCACAGGTCGATTTGTCAAAGACGCCTTTGAACAAAGTGTCGGCTGTTTTCTGTACGCGAGCTGCTTGCTCAACATCCACTGCAAATCGATTGCCCAAAGCGGCCACCATGGTACTTCGCAAGTCTGTGTTTTCTTCTCTTTGTAAGAGGTCATATAAAACCCCGTGCCTGAGTGCGCCTTGTGCGGCATGCATGGTGTCAATTTGCATGAGGTCGAAGAGGGCGCATAGAACGGCTAAACCGCCACCAATGACTGGTTTTCGATCTTCCTTCACGCCCTCCAATCGAAGCGAATCAGCATTACCCGACTTGATTAATTTATCTTTGAGCCAATTCAGGCCTTCACGGGAGATGGTTTCTTCTGGCCAACCAGCAGCTTGCAGGACATCCGCAACAGCGCCTATGGTGCCAGAGGAGCCGTAGGCAACATCCCAAGAATTTTTAGGATACAGGGACAAAGCTTCATCCAAAACTGCCTTTGCCGCAACTTCGGCCCAATCAAATGCAGACGCAGAAAATTCACCGTCTGCAAAGTATTTCATGGACCACTTCACGCTACCCACGCGATAGGACTCCATGATTTGAGGCTTGAAGCCTGTGCCTAAAATAATCTCTGTTGACCGGCCGCCGATGTCAACGACCAAGCGCTTCTCTTCAGATTGAGGGAGTAAGTTGACAACCCCAGAGTAAATTAATCGGGCCTCTTCACGCCCAGAAATGACCTCGATGGGAAAACCTAAAAGCTTCTCTGCATGGCTTAGAAATTCGTCTCTGTTTTTGGCTTCTCTAAGGGTTTGGGTGGCAACAGCGCGAACAAAATTGGGCCCAAAACCAGAAAGTCTTTCGGAGAATCGAGCCAAGCAGTCCCATCCTAGTTGCATGGCTTCTTGGGACAGCATTCGGTCAGCATCGAGTCCGCTGCCTTGTCTGACGGTTTCTTTGAGGTATTCGACCCGCCGTATGTGCCCATGCTCTAACACCCCAATTTCCAAACGAAAGCTGTTGGAGCCCAAATCTATGGCTGCTAATAATTGTCCGTTTTGCATTTGGTTATTTGAGTAAGTACTGATCGTCAAAACCCACTATTTTGTGACTTTTTTGTGTCAATTTAATGAGCTTTAAAAAATATAAATGTGGCAGTGGCAGCATCAGATGTTTCTAGGCCTGGCGTGCGAATGTTCGAATGTGCAACTAAGTATGTGTTTGCAGATCGGGCGTAGCGATCTGATTGGATATTCGACTTGCTGGGAAAATTAAGTTAAAGGTAGAACCCATACCTAGTTCGCTTTGAATTTGAAGTTCACCCCCATGGCGTTGCATGACGTGTTTTGTGATTGCCAACCCAAGGCCTGTGCCACCTGTTTCTCGAGAACGGCTCTGATCAATTCGATAAAAACGCTCAGTTAAGCGTGGCAAGTGTTCAGAAGCAATGCCAGGACCTGTATCTTTGACGGAAATAGTCAGCTGATCATCTGTTTGTGAAAAAGTTAAATGAACCAACCCACCCAGTGGTGTGTATCTAATTGCATTGCTGACTAAATTGGACAATGCACTGAACAGTTCTTTTTTGGAGCCCATGACGAAGAGAGGAGGTACTTGGTCAAAAACCAGCGCATGTTTCTGGCCGCTTTGTTGTTCTGCAAGCAATAAGGTAAAGGCACTTGCTTCAGACATCACTTGATTGACCAAATCAGGGAGGCTGACGTACTCTTGGGCATTAGGTGATTGACTCACTTCAAGCTGAGACAAAGTGAGTAAATCTGCCACCAAGGATTGCATCCGGTCAGCTTGACTTGACATCAGTTGAAGGTATTTTTGTGTTTCCTGTGCATCCAGTGGCACGGATTGCAAGGTCTCTACAAAACCACCTAAAACAGTGAGAGGTGTTCGAATTTCGTGAGAAACGTTGGCCACAAAATCTCTTCTCATGGCATCTGCTTTGATCACTTCGGTCACATCGCGCGAAAGCAAAAGCAAACGACCGTCACCGTATTTGTGCAACTGAACTGATAGCTTGCGAAGGCTTGAGACTGAAGCAGATCGGCCGTCTATCAATACCTCACTCGGATGGTTGTCCTGAGAAAAATATCGGGTGAAGAGAGGGTCACGAACCAAATGAACGATGTGTTGCAAACGATCTTTTTTGACATCTAAGCCCAAATGAGATGCGGCCGTATCGTTGCACCAGTCAATTCTTGACTCATCATCTAGCAATATGACGCCATTGGGCGAAGCTTGTATGGCCAGCAGAAAATCTTGCAGGCGTCTTTCATGCAACTGAGTCCTATTTTCAGCCAGTAGCTGCTGACGCTGAATGCGTGTTGCAACATCTAGCCAAGCACCACGCCAAGGCGGGTTGGCTTGAAGGTAGGTTGAATTGAGCCAATTCTGAAAACGTCTAAATTTCCAATCTTGAACCAGAATGTGCAGGACCAGATAAATTGATGCTGCCAAAAGTGCAGACACAGCATCGAGCCAAATCCAAACAGGAAGAGCTACTACAGCAAGCCAAAATAACAATTCAAAAACGACATAGGGCATTAAATTTCAGGCTCAAACATTAACTTGCTTTGTCATTCGGTACCCAGCACCTCTGACTGTTTCAATCATTTCTGCGGCTTCTCCCAAAGCTTCGCGCAGGCGTTTGATATGAACGTCAACAGTGCGCTCTTCGATGTAAACATGATCACCCCAGACTTTGTCAAGCAAGGCGCCGCGGCTGTGCACTCGCTCGGGGTGATGCATGAGGTGGTGCAAAAGCTTGAATTCGGTGGGGCCAACTTTAATTTGCTTGCCTGCGAAGCTGACCCTGTGAGTTTCGGCATCAAGTTGCAATTCACCCATTTTGACGACACCTACGATTGATTCAGGCACGCGTCGACGCAAAACGGCCCGAATTCTAGCCAACAACTCACGCGGCGAAAAGGGCTTCACAATGTAATCGTCGGCGCCAGCATCGAGCCCGGCAACTCGATCGGCTTCGTCGCCTCTTGCCGTGAGCATCAGGATGGGCACGGTCTTGGTTCTTTCGGCGCTTCTCCAGCGCCTTGCTAAAGTTAACCCGCTCTCTCCAGGTAACATCCAGTCGAGCAAAATGACATCTGGCAGGACATCATCAAGTTCGCGTTGTGCCGTTGCGGAGTCGATGGCCCAAATGGGTTGGAAACCGTTATGCCGCAGGTTAACAGCAATCAGCTCTGCAATGGCTGACTCATCTTCAACAATCAGAATGCGTGGCAGTGTTTTCATTGCACAGCTTTTTCAATCTCGGTTAAGGCGGTATGGCGAACATCTGCACCTTTGACAACGTAGATCACAAACTCAGCGATGTTCTTGGCATGATCACCAATTCGCTCAATGGCTTTGGCGACAAACAGCAAATCTAAACTCGCTGAGATGGTGCGTGGATCTTCCATCATGTAAGTGATTAATTTACGAACAAAGCCGTTGAACTCGGCATCGATTAAATCGTCTTCTTTCAAAATGGTAACGGCCATGTTGACATCTAAACGGGCAAATGCATCAAGCGCTTTTCGCAGTAAGCCGGAGGCTAAATCTGCTGCGATGCGCAATTCGGATGAAGGTAAATTGCGCGGTGTGCCTGTTTCTAGGATTTGTTTGACCATGCGCGCAATGCGCTCGGCTTCATCACCTGCTCGTTCAAGGTTGCCCGTTATTTTTGAAATGGCCATCAGCAAGCGAAGATCGCGGGCTGTAGGCTGACGGCGGGCAATGATCGATGCCAATTCGCGATCAATTTCTACTTCTAGCAAATTGACTTGTTTTTCAGATGCAATGACTTGATCTGCAACCTCAGAGCTGAACTGTGCCAATGCATAAACAGCATGACGAGTTTGCGACTCCACCAGTCCACCTAACTCAAGGATTCGCGTGGAAACACCCGTAAGTTCGTTGTCGAATTGGGTTGAAATGTGTTTGTCCATGGTGTGCTCCTGATTAGCCGAAACGGCCAGTGATGTAATCTTCGGTTTCTTGACGCGAGGGCTTCAAGAAAATTTGCTCTGTGACGCCAAATTCCATCAATTCGCCAAGGTACATGTAAGCTGTAAAGTCTGAGACCCTAGCGGCTTGCTGCATATTGTGAGTGACAATCGCCACTGTATATTCTTTTTTCAGTTCGCTCACCAATTCTTCCACTTTGGCTGTTGAGATGGGGTCTAGCGCTGAGGTGGGTTCATCAAGCAGAATCACTTTCGGTTTGACCGCTACTGTGCGTGCAATACACAGACGCTGTTGTTGTCCGCCAGAGAGGGACAAACCACTTTGACCCAGTTTGTCTTTCACTTCGTTCCAAATGGCGGCCTTGGTCAAGGCTGACTCAACGCGATCGTCCATATCCGATTTGCTGAGGTTTTCGTACAAACGGACACCAAAAGCAATGTTGTCATAGATGGACATGGGGAAGGGTGTTGGTTTTTGAAACACCATGCCAATTTGTGCGCGAAGTAGATTCAGGTCTTGGCCTTTTTCGAGAATATTTTGGCCATAGAAGTTGATTTCACCTTCTGCGCGCTGCCCTGGATAAAGACTGTACATGCGATTGAGTGTGCGAAGCAAAGTTGACTTGCCGCAGCCCGACGGTCCAATGAAGGCAGTTACTCGATGCTCGGCAATATCTAGGTTGACATTTTTCAGCCCCTTAAAATTGCCGTAATAAAAATCGAGATTACGCACTTCAATGGCGTTTTGTGTTGGCTTGCTATCAGGCATATGGTTTCCTGTAAATTCAAAAAAGTGACAATGAAGAGGGGTAAGTTAGCTTGTTGTTTTGTCTCTAAAAAAGACACGAGCCAGAATATTGAGAACCAAGACAGTCAAGGTAATCAGCAGGGCGCCGCCCCAAGCCAGTCGAATCCAGTTTTCATAGGGGCTCATTGCAAACTGGAAAATGACAACAGGCAGGTTAGCCATGGGCTTGCTCATGTCATCATTGAAGAATTGGTTGTTCAAGGCGGTGAACAGCAGGGGGGCAGTCTCGCCACTGATTCGCGCAATGGCCAATAAAACACCCGTGATCACGCCACTTTTGGCTGCTCGCAATGTGACTGACAAAGACACCTTCCAGCGAGGCGCACCCAAGGCAAAGGCTGCTTCACGCAGACTACCAGGCACAAGGCGAAGCATATTTTCAGTGGTGCGCATGACCACAGGCACCGCGATGAGCGTCAAGGCCAAACTACCGGCATAACCAGAAAATCGACCGACTGTGGCAACAGCAATGGCGTATACAAACAAGCCAATCGTAATGGAGGGCGCTGACAGCATGATGTCAGTGACAAAACGTGTGAGGGCAGCAGTTTTGCTTTGATCTCCAAATTCAGTCAGATAGATGCCAGCCAAAATACCAACTGGCGTAGCAACCAAGACTGACAGTCCAACCATGAGTAAACTGCCCACGATAGCGTTTCGCAGTCCGCCGCCCTCAGTTCCAGGGGCGGGTGTGTCTTGGCTCACAATGTTCCAGTCGAGTGCTGCAAACCCGTTGGAGAACAAGATAAACAAAATCCAGAGTAATACAACCAAACCTAAAGTCATGGCCAACATCGAGGTCACCATGCCCCACAGGTTGGCCAGGCGACGCCGACGGTAAAGTGCGTGATTCATGTTCATGGCCATTTCAGAACCCCTTGGCTTTTTCAGCTCTGCTGATCATGATTTTGGCAAGTGCTAGAACCATGAATGTGATAACGAACAACAAGAAACCAAGCGCAAACAAGGATGACATGTGAAAGTCTGCGGCCTCGCCAAATTCATTGGCCAATGTTGATGCGATGGAGGTTCCAGGTGAAAAGAGTGACGTGGGCATGCGATTGGCATTGCCAATCACAAAGGTGACGGCCATGGTCTCGCCAAGTGCGCGACCCAGGCCCAACATGATTCCGCCAATCACACCTTTTTGGGTGTAGGGCAAAACAATCTTTCCGACCACTTCCCAAGTGGTGCAGCCAAGCCCGTAAGCAGACTCTCTCAAAATGGGGGGCGTGATTTCAAACACATCGCGCATGACTGAAGCAACAAAGGGCAACACCATGAAAGCCAGCACAATGCCGGCCGCCAAGATGCCCATGCCGTTGGGAGCACCACCAAACAAAAATCCAATGAGAGGCATGCCGCCTAAAATTTCGCGAAGGGGCACTTGCACAAAATCTGCAAACAAGGGTGCAAAGACAAACAAGC
>Ga0209768_10000211_pt1 | contig 39667 bp, 40 predicted proteins | sample LauGreSBDMM110SD_3_FD_187564 | JGI IMG/M metagenome (GOLD analysis project Ga0209768, IMG submission 187564) | Freshwater lake microbial communities from Lake Michigan, USA - Sp13.BD.MM110.SD (SPAdes) (version 2) | ecosystem: Environmental > Aquatic > Freshwater > Lake | place: Lake Michigan... | reverse complement strand
CGAATGAAAGAATTAACCAGGGCGCAGAGCCCACAAACGTACTAGTCCAATGCAGCAAAACGGCATTAAATACAAAGGCAAAAATTATTACAGACCAAATTTTGTGTCTACTTTTTGAAAGGGTATACATATGCCCAGCTATCGCAAAAGGGGCTACCCACCAAAGGTTTACAGGCTCAAATGCACAAGAGAGAAGTAATCCCGAAAGGGCCGAAAGAAAGAGGTTTACCAACCTAGTGCACTGATCAGTCGATCAACGCTTGCACCTAATGCGTAACGTTCCTTGTATTGATAGATCTGGGAAAGATCTGATGGGCTTTTTGGCATCGAAATATCAACTTTCGGCAGTGGCGCGTCCCGAGCAACCCTGACAAGTTTTGGTGCAATCCTTAAATAATCTGCTCCTGCGATAATTTTCTTGGCAAGTGCAGGCGGCAAGTCCGCATGGGCCCCATGGGCTGCAAGTAATGCATCTTCTGCAGTGGCAAAACTATTTGCAATGATTGCGGCCCCTTTTTCGCCTATGCCTTTCACGCCCGGCAAACCATCAGATGGATCACCACGAAACATCGCAAAGAGATCATAGCGATCACCTGGAATGGAGTATTTATCAGAAACGTATTTCAGATCGACTAAATCATGTTGTGAAATACCCTTGGCCAAATAAACAACCTTTATATCTCGTTTGTCATCAACCATCTGGAAGAGATCACGATCACCGGTAACAATTCTGATAGGTCCCTTTTCGATCTCGGCGTAGGTTGCCATTACATCATCGGCTTCATAGTCATCCACGCCAACTACGGGAATTCCAAACAAGTCCAGCAGATCTAGAAGGATCGGTATCTGCGGAGTCAACGTCTCCGGCTCTTCCTCTTCTTCACTCTCATCCTCTAGCCGATTTGCTTTATAGTCCGGAAAAAGATCAACTCGCCAACTTGGGCGCCAATCGCCATCCAAGCAAGCAACTAAACGATCAGGCTTGTAAACATTTATTAAACGAGCCGTCATATCAATGTAACCACGGACCGCGTTGACAGATATCCCATCTGGTGAAAGCAATGTATCTGGCATTCCGTAGTAAGCGCGATACCAAAGAGATGCACTATCCAAAAGCATTAGGGTCATATCTCCCCCATCAGGTATGCAACGACACCACGGTCAATTTTCTTCGCTGCATCCTTGCAGGCCACACGAAGATTTTCACTTGCCCCAGCAATCTGATTAAGAAGATCGATTAACTGTTTTGTAGAACGTACAAAATCCCCAACCGACATATCACTTCCTTTAAGAACGTTACTCAATGAGTTACCTGTTGCCCAGCGATAGGAGATGAAGGCAAAGCCTGCATCTGGCTCACGCTGTGTCTTGACACCGAAATCACTCTCAATTTTTTCAAGCTCTGCCCAAAGTGAAACGATTTCCGTGATCGTGGAAGTTACTTTCGCACTAGGCATCTTTGGAGCTATATTTTCTGCCGATCTGGACTCAAAGATCATGCAAGATGTCACCGAGAGTAGTTCGGCTCCATTTAAATCATCCAATAAACCACGGCGGATCGATTCGGTTAAGAGGAGATCGGATTCTGCATAAATCTTCGTGAGGATCTTGCCTTGGGCAGTTGGCTTTTCTCCTTGAATGTAATCCAAATGATCAAGAACTTGGCAGATTTGATCAAAGGTTTTCGCGATGACATGTGTGCGATTTTCAACCCTTGATGTTAAGCCTTCATTCTCTCTTCTTAGTCGTCCAGCACGCTCGGCTAAGCGAGCATGTTCTTCACGATCAGCACATCCATGGCTAGAGTGGTTTTTCATATCTTTGCGAAGATCCGATAGTTCACCTTCCAAATGACCCCTCTGCCGATTGTCAAAAGATTTTCTTTGGTCACGTCGACTGAGTAGAACCTCTACCTCTTTGATCGATCTTCGAATTCGTGCGTACTCAGCAAAATCTCCCAAGTGACACGTCGCATCCTTCATCAACTCTTCGACTAATGATTCATTCTTATGAATTTGTCGTGTTAAGCCGACAACTGCCCGATCGGCTTGAAACTGTGCAAAAGATGATTCGAGAGAACGCCTGGCTCTTTCACGCCCAAACTGGGCAATCAAATTAATCGACATGTTGTAAGAAGGCGAGAAAGAGGAACGTAAAGGATAGGTACGAGTCGAAGCCAATCCAGCCGCAGAGGCAGAATCGACAGTGGGTGACCATTGAATAACGGCGTTGCCTTCAATGTCGATTCCTCGCCGGCCTGCACGGCCCGTTAATTGTGTGTACTCACCTGGAGTGATTGGAACATGTGCTTCACCATTAAATTTGATTAGTTTCTCTAGAACGACCGTTCGAGCAGGCATATTGATACCAAGAGCTAATGTTTCTGTTGCAAAGACTGCCTTGACCAAGCCTCGCTGAAAAAGATCTTCTACTGCGCCTTTAAAGCTCGGTAATAAACCGGCATGGTGTGCAGCAATTCCACGTTCTAAGGCCGTTAACCAATCATTAAATCCTAGAACCTCTAAATCTTCTTCAGCTATGTTTTGAGTGTATCGAAGCGCAGTCGCCCTTATCTCAGTACGTTCTTCGGGAGATGTCAGACGCAGTCCCGCGTGAAGGCATTGCTTCACAGCTGAATCGCAACCAATGCGCGAGAAGATAAAGGTAATGGCGGGTAGAAGATTCTCACGCTGAAGTTTTTCAATAATGTCAGCTCGCGATAAGCGATCACCCGGATCATCAAAACGTGAACGTCGATTTCGTCCCATAGACGAGCGCCTTATCGCCTCTCGCTCTCTCTGTAAAATCTCCGGATTTACACGACCGGGTTGTTCGAAAAGATCTAGGAGGCGATTTCCTATTAATACATGTTGGAACAAGGGTATTGGGCGAATTTCGCTCACAATAACCTCCGTATCACCGCGTATCTCCCCCAACCATTCACCAAACTCTTCCGCATTTGAAACCGTTGCGGAAAGTGAGATAACTTGGACACTTTCCATAAGATGAATCAAAACTTCTTCCCAGACAGCTCCGCGGAATTTATCTGCCAAATAGTGGACTTCATCCATCACTACTGCGCCTAGGTTGGTTAAGGAATTTGAACCGGCATAGAGCATGTTTCTTAGTACTTCAGTAGTCATAACCAATATTTCAGCCTCAGAATTAATGCTTGTATCACCAGTTAGTAGACCAACTCGATCTTCACCAAACTTTTCTGCAAACTCTGTGTATTTTTGATTTGAAAGCGCCTTAATTGGGGTTGTGTAGAAACATTTTTTTCCCGCTTGAAGTGCATGGTATGCAGCGAACTCTCCCACCACCGTTTTACCAGCTCCAGTAGGTGCTGCGACTAGTACTCCCTTGCCATCTTCGACTGCGTGACAGGCAGAGATCTGAAAGGGATCAAACTCAAAATCAAATGTCTGAACAAATGCGGTTGTGACAGGATGGGCTCCCCGCTTCTTGGCAGCAGCATATGAGGCAGCCGGAGTCGTCATGGCATCCATCCAAGCATGGCTCCAGGAATGCATTCGGCATTTACGGGGAGTTGACCTACCCGTTCTCCATCACTGTAGGCAACAGCATTTGCTTCGATACGAACTTTTCTACTGCGCACGATCTCCACCGATGGATGATTCACGTGAGCACCAATGAATACAGATGGGAAGGTTTTTATAAACTCGAGCTTTGAAACCGTATGCAGAACCATCACATCAAAAAGCCCATCTTTTAGATCAGCGTTTGGACATACAAGCATCCCTCCACCATATGATCGTGCATTACCAACAGCAATCAGCATTGCCTGAGTTGATATAACCCGATCATCGAGATGGATCTCATAGTCTTTCGGCTTAAATTTCGGAAACTCTAAAGCTATTCCCACATTGTATTTCATGGGTCCTTTTGGCCACTTAAGTCTATTTGCCCTTTCATTGACCACCGCATCAAAACCGGTGGATAAAACACTGGCAAACCATTCGCCGTCTACCAACCCCAAATCGATCTTTACGGGTTTATCAGAGAGAACGTTCTTCAATTGATCATCAATATTAACTAAATCCCATCCAAGTGATCTAACGAAATCATTGCCAGTTCCCGCTGGAATGAGTGTGATTGGCAAACCAAGCGGTATCACCTTTTGCAAAATGATATGGAGAAGTCCGTCGCCACCAACAGCTATAACACCCTCGCAATTTGGATTAGATTTAAGAAAAATTTGTAAGTGGTCGGTCAAAGCTATGGATGAATTGCCAGTAACGATCGTGTAGGCAACAGATGCTTTATTAAGGTAGCCAGCAACGTAAGTTCCAACTGTTGCACCTTTTCCCTGACCCGCAACAGGGTTAATCACTAGTGCCCACATGGATGGAGCCTATCTACTATTCAGAGATTGCAGAGGGTGAATCTATTGATGAACTACCAATGACTGTCTGATCGACTCTTTTATCGCGGGCTCTATCAACTAGAACTGCAATAGAGCCGGCCATAAAGTACAACAGCATAATTGGTACCGCTAAAAGAAGCATGGTGAAGGGATCAGCCGTTGGAGTAAAAGCTGCCGAGAAGAGAAAGATTCCAAAGATCCAAATTCGCCAAGGACGAAGAATTGTTTTTCCTTTTAAAAAACCAATTAGGTTAAACGTCAGAAGAAACACTGGCAATTCAAAAGCCAATCCAAAAAGCAAAATAATGCGGAGAACGAAATCTAAGTAATCATCGAATCTCACTAAGTTATTGAGAGCCTCAGGAGTGAAACCAAATAAAACTTTTATTGCTAAGGGAAGAATCAGATAACCAAGTGTTGCACCGAATGCGAAAAACGGGGTTGCAGAAACTATAAAAAGAAAGCTATTTCTCTTTTCTTTTCTATGCAAGGCCGGAGCGATGAAAGCCCATAGTTGATACAACCAGAATGGCGCCGAAATAATGACTCCGGTCAAGATAGCAACCTTCATCTGCAAATTGAGTGGTCCTAAAACGCCACTGATATATAGAGCACCACAATTTTCTGAGCCAGAAAGTTGTGCAGATTTCAAATCACATACTGGTTCAGCCAACGTTGTAATTATTGTGTTGTAGAAATACCAACCAATACCGGAGGCAAGGAATACCGCAATGGCTGCTCGAACAATTCTTTTACGAAACTCCCGTAAATGATCTAGTAACGGCATCCTCGCGTCAGTAGAAGACGCCATATTTTTACTTCTCTTGATTTCCTTCGTCGTTTGCTGGCTTGTCATCAGCCTTCATTTCCTTCATTTCGCTCTTGAAAATTCGCATTGAGCGACCGAGTGAGCGTGCTGAATCCGGCAAACGTTTCGCGCCAAACAAGACAAGAATTACTATGAGTAGAACGATTATTTCGCGTGCGCCTAGATTCATATCAATCTCCCACCATCATCGTTTAAACCTGTCCCGAGTTTACACCAGGTTTATACCTTCTCAAAGGCTCCTACTTTGGGTATAGCGATCCAGGAGACGTTGGGCGCTTATAGCTATTTCATCGCGCAGATAAGGAGGTGCCATTAGTTCGACATCGGAACCAGTTGCCAATACCGCACGTTGGATCCATTCACGGGAAAAGGATGTTAATTCCACCATTTTACCAACTTCGTGACCGATGATCTCTATCTGGTTGTCAAGATTAAATCGCTCGACCACATCCCTAGTTAGAGCATTAATTTTTAAAGAGTAGGTGGCCGATTCACTGGCAAAACCAGGTTTAGTTTTCGTTTGTTTGGGCTCCTGCGAATCCACCTTTTTGGATTTACCCATGTTTATGAGAGTCAATATTCTGTCAATACGAAATATTCGTATGTTCTTTGCTTTGAAACAATATGCACGCAGGTAACTGCTCCCATTCTCATGATAAATGGCTAATGGGCTAATCAACCTTTTCGTTATCTCATCTGAATACAGTGCGTGATAGGAGATCTCTAGGTCTTCGAATGAATCTATAGCGCTAAGGAGGGGAAGAAATACCTCAGGGCTCACATCTTGAGAGGCTTTAATTAACCTAGGCACCCCTATCTTTTCCGATAGACGATCCGAAAGTTTGCCTATCTCTGTGAGTAGATCTTCTCTTTGCGATGAAATAGCCTGTTGTAATAGCTCAAGTCCGAGAAGAAGGGCTAAACCCTCGTCAAATGAAATGCTTCGAGGTTTGTTTAGGGTTTCCGCATTTCGTATCGTCACATATCCGGATTCGAACTCTAAATCCATAAGTTCCAGAGGCGTATAGCCAGGAAGACCACACATCCATAAAGTTGTTAAGTCTGAACTAATTTGCGCGGAAGTGACAGAAAATTCTTGTGCTAACTCTTCTATAGAAATACCTTGGTGGGAATTTAGGTAAGGCACAAGATCTAATAGACGTGCTGTCCTTATAAGGGGTGCTGATAAATCTTTAGCCATGGGCAACTACGATCTTTCGGAGTGAATCTATGATTAGATCGACTAGCTCTTGCGGTGATTGCACAAGGACGTCGGATCCATGCCAGAGTGCAAGAGAGCGCAAGTTTTCTAAACTAACGATAGGAATCTCTATACGGTCCCACTCCCCTAAATCTTTGCATGAAACCGACAAGTTTCGAAGAATTTTACCCTTACCTTTTCGAACATCAAGAACTGCCAATTCATTCGATTGTGCGCTTGTAAGCGATGCATAAAAATCAAAATCTGTGGGTGCCTGAAATGCGATCAGATTAGATCGCTTCTGCACTCGCCCAGAAATACGATCTAATCTGAAGATACGTACATCTTGTTTGCCCTGGTCGACGCATGCAACATACCAAAAACCCTTTTGCGTCGCTAATGCGAAGGGAATTGCAGAGCGTTGTTCACTTTTCAGATCAGAAGAAATATAATTGAAATCGATAAAAGACTTTTCTGAGATGGCATTACTAATTATCGCGATGTCTTGACCACTGTTAGCTAATCTCGAAGGGACAGCCGGGATATCGGACAAGTCAGATGAAACACCTAATGATCCAAGCTTGCGTACGACGTTATGGGCGGCCTCATCTAATGCTGCTCCCTGCCAGAATTGTGCCGCTAGAGAGAGTATGGATAAATCCAATGGTGAAAGCACACCTAGATCCATTTGATAGGTTTCAAAATTAATTTTGTACCCAGCTTCATCTAAGAAAACGGGGTCGAAACTGCCAACCGCTATCTCGATTCCTAATGCTCGAAGATCGTCCTTGTCTCGCTCAAACATACGCTCTTTTGTTTCAGGTGTTCCTTCGTAGCCTTCAACAATTCTAAATATTTCGGATTTGGTTAAGAATCTCTTTGTCGCTAGCAGTGCGATTGTTAAGTTAACTAATCGTTCAATCTTCCGAGACACCGTAAGCACCTTTAGCAGGTCGCCGACGTCTAGCCAAAACTGGTACACCAGGTGCCATTCGCCGACTTTGAATTAAGAAACCGGTATGACCGATCATTCGTTGTTGAGGCCTAACTGCCAAACCTTCATGATGCCAACCGCGAACTAATGTTTCAGAGCTCTCAGGTTCAGTAAAACGTCCATCATTTTTTAGAGCTTCAGCCGTGGCCGATAGTTGCGTGGTTGTTGCTACATAGGCAAGAAATACTCCACCTGGGCGTAGAGCTTTTGCAGATATGTCGATGCACTCCCACGGTGCCAACATATCCAGAACAACACGATCAAATTGACTCTCAAAGGCTTGATTCTGCAAATCTCCCACATCAAGAATCCAATTATCAATCTCCCCTGAGAAATAATCTTGAACATTAGATCGCGCAATCGCAGCGAAATCTTCTCGTCTCTCTACGGAATGAACCAAGCCCGCAGAGCCAACGGCTCGTAGTAAGGAAATAGTTAATGCTCCGCTTCCTACGCCCGCTTCGAGAACCCGGGCGCCAGGATAAATATCTGCTACTCCAATTATCATTGCGGCATCTTTTGGATAAACAATCGTTGCACCGCGAGGCATAGTTAAAACAAAATCTGCTAACAGTGGCTTAAATGCAGAGAATGCCAGTCCTGCGGTAGTCGTGACAACAGAACCTTCAGGCATACCGATCAAATCATCGTGAGTGATCCAGCCTTTGTGCGTGTGCCACTCTTTTCCAGGAGTAATTGTGAAGCTATATAGCTTTCCTTTGGGATCGGTCAATTGAATCCGATCGCCAGCGGCGAAAAAACCTAGGTTAGACACGGGAGCATCTTAGGCGAATTAAATCAACTAGGTAGGGGTATCTTGCGCCACATGAGTATTAATCAACCTCTGCGACTTTCCCCTAGCGCCGTAAGTGAGTATCAAAACTGCCCGCTACTTTATCGCTATCGTAAAATTGATAAGTTGCCTGAACCTCCATCTTTAGATGCTGAGAGAGGAACTCTTATCCACACCGTTCTCCACGATTTATTTGAGTCAAAGGCCATTGATCGAACTCCCGCGACGGCCATAGAACTACTTCCTGCGCGATGGAAAGCACAGATCGAAGCTAAGCCAGAGTTAAAAGATCTAGTGAGCAGTGAGAAAGAATGGCTGGATCGAGCCGCATCCCTTTTGCAAACATATTTCACTGTTGAAGATCCTAAAGCTTTCGAAGCAACTCATCGTGAAATACACCTAGAAAACGATCTAGCCCAAAACATCTACCTGCATGGATATGTAGATCGTTTAGATGTTGCGCAAACTGGAGAGGTACGTATCGTCGATTACAAATCCGGAAAAGCTCCAAAACCAGGATGGGAGGAGAAAGCACTTTTCCAGTTGCGTGTTTACGCTCTTCTTTATTGGAAAAATAATGGTGTCCTGCCTCACCTACTCCAACTGATCTATTTAGGCGATGGAAAATTATTAAAAAGCCAACCAACAATCGCCGATTTAGAATCAACTGAGAAAGTGTTATTGCGGGTGGCTAAAGAGATCTTTATTTCGATAGAAAGGGATTATTGGCCGCCTAATCCCACCAGACTTTGTGACTGGTGTTTTTTCAAAAACATCTGTCCCGCACACAACTCTTAGATTGTTAGAGAGAAATCCCTGCTTAACAACCTAAGTTTTTCAAAATCTAATTGAGCAAGAGATTTAATACTTCGAACACGCGCACTTTCTTCAATTTCAACCATATGTGGTACGGCAATTAACCATGCTCCACTATCTATGGCTGCCTTCATGCCTGGTAGAGAGTCTTCAAAAACTAAGCAGTTCTTGATCTCACTGACACATATATTTGCAGCCTTTAAATATCCTTCTGGATCAGGTTTTGTCTTTGCTACGTCGTCTCCACTTATTGAGATAGGAAAAAGATCGTGACCAATATTATCTAGAACCGCCTCAACGATTACACGTGGGCTGGCTGAAACCAGCGCAGTTTTTACACCATTTGATTTCAAAGATTTAACAAGTTCGATTGCTCCAGGCATAGCAGCGGTTTGCGTTCGCATCCGCTGTGCTTGGATCCTAATTAACTCCCTTACGAAATAAGATGAGGGTTCTATGTTGTTGCATTTATTGGACATGTAATCGCCCAATTTCTCTAGCGGACCTCCAAGACATGCCACCTGATCGGCCTGTGTCCACTGATATCCAAATGGAGCGACCACCTCTTCTTCAGAAATTAACCACTGGGGCTCTGAGTCCACAGTCAATCCATCCATGTCAAAGAAAACAGCTTCAAAAAAATCTAACATCTATGATTAGTTCGCATTAAAATATTTAGCTTCGGGGTGATGAACAATAATTGCTGAGGTCGATTGCTCTGGATGAAGTTGGAACTCCTCAGAAAGTTCCACACCAATTCGCTTCGGCTCCAGCAAAGAACATAGCTGCACCTGTTGCTCTAAGTCCGGGCAGGCCGGGTAACCAAATGAATACCGGGAGCCTCGATAGCCCTGATCTAAAATCCCTTGGAGTTCTACAGAATCATCTGCCTTAACGTGAAGTTCTTCGCGCATTCTCGCATGCCAATGTTCTGCAAGTGCCTCAGTAAGTTGCACAGATAAACCATGAAGCTCCAAATATTCGCGGTATTTATCAGCTGCAAATAACTTAGCTGCTGCTTGGCTCACTGACGCGCCCATGGTTACGACGTGAAATGCAACAACATCGACTTTACCTGAGGCTTTTGTTGCAAAGAAATCACTGATACACAACCGTCGATCACGACGCTGTCTTGGGAATGTAAATCTCAAACGCTCGGAGCCTTTATTCTCACCTTCGTGGTGGAGAATAATTAGATCATTTCCTTCGCTGTAGCACGGGAAATATCCATAAACGACGGCGGCATTTAACCAACCATTTGCCTGTACTTCATTCATTAATGCACGCAACCTTGGGCGACCTTGTGTTACGACCATATCTTCATACTCGCCTCGGTTGCCTTTCAAACCCCACTGTCCAACAAACAGAGCCCGTTCATCGAGCATGCCTGAGTAATCGGCAAGTGAAATTCCCTTCACCACTCTTGAACCAAAGAAAGGTGGAACCGGTATTTCGACATTCTCGCTGACATCACTTCGCACGAGGTCTAACTTGAGATCAACATCTTTTGTCCTAGTATTAATAGTTTTGCGCTCTTTCAGAGGCGGTAATGCTGCACCTACTTCACCACGTTTAACTGCCATGATCGAATCCATTAACCGCAAACCTTCAAAGGCATCCCTGGCATATCGAACTTCTCCAGGAAAGATTGCGGCAAGATCTTGCTCAACATATGCGCGGGTAAGTGCTGCTCCGCCAAGGACGATGGGCCAGCGTTGATCTAGGCCGCGAGATGTGATCTCTTGAAGATTTTCTTTCATGATGACAGTTGATTTGACGAGTAAACCACTCATACCGATCGCATCAGCATTGGCTTCGATAGCACCATCGATTATTTGATTAATGCTCTGCTTAATTCCAATATTAGCAACTCGATAGCCATTATTCGTCAAAATAATATCGACAAGGTTCTTACCAATATCGTGAACATCACCTTTTACAGTTGCCAAAAGCATAGTTCCGCGACCTTCGTCACCTGTCTTTTCCATAAATGGTTCAAGGAGTGCGACAGCAGTTTTCATTACCTCAGCACTTTGAAGAACGAAAGGTAGTTGCATCTCCCCCTTACCGAATAGCTCCCCCACAACCTTCATTCCTTCTAAAAGGTGATCGTTGATAATTGCCAACGGTTTCGTACCCTGATCCATTGCTTCTTTGAGATCGCTCTCTAATCCGACTTTTTCACCGTCGATAATTCGTCGCTTCAACCGATCAAATAGTGGAAGCGCAGCTAATGATTCTGCTCGTGCATTCTTGCTCGAAGCAAGTTCGACGCCTTCAAATAGACGTAAGAACTCCTGCAGTGGATCGTAGGTGCATTCAGATCCATCAAAAATTCGACGGTCATAAATCAGATCCAAGGCTACTTCTTTGGCTCTTTCATCAATTCGGTTCATAGGTGTAATTTTTGAAGGATGCACGATGGCCGAATCTAAACCAGCTTGAACGCATTCATGAAGGAAAACAGAGTTGAGAACAATTCGAGATGCTGGGTTGAGGCCAAAGGAGACGTTGCTGATCCCTAAAGTTGTCTGTACTTCCGGAAAATCCTTCTTAAGTTGTCTTATAGCATTAATGGTTTCTATACCATCCTTGCGAGTTTCTTCTTGTCCTGTTGCGATCGGAAAAGTAAGACAATCGATTAATATATCTCCAACATTCATTCCCCAGTTATCACGCAGATCTAAAATCAATCTATGAGCAACTCTTAATTTCCAATCGCAATCTCTTGCCTGCCCTTCTTCATCAATAGTCAGTGCTACAACTCCCGCACCATGTTCTTTTACTAAAGGCATAATTTTTGCAAATCTAGAACCGGGTCCATCGCCATCCTCGTAGTTGACCGAGTTGATCACAGATCTTCCGCCAAGGTGTTCCAAACCAGCCTTAAGTACAAGAGGTTCAGTTGAATCTAGAACTATTGGTAATGTACTTGATGTTGCAAATCTGGAAGCGAGTTCAGCCATATCGGCTGCGCCATCTCTTCCTACATAATCAACAGAGAGATCTAACATGTGTGCACCTTCTTGAATTTGATCTCTTGCTATTTCAACACATTTTTCCCAATCTTGTGCGAGGAGTGCATCGCGGAATGCACGGGAGCCATTTGCATTAGTGCGCTCTCCGATCGCTAAATATGTTTTATCCTGTCTAAAAGGTACGTATTGGTACAAAGATGAAGCACCAGGTTCAATTGTTGGCGTCCTTTTTACGAAACTCTTACGATCCAATTTTTTTACAACCGCCTCTAAGTGTGCCGGAGTTGTTCCGCAACAACCACCTATGAGCGAAATTCCATAATCTGAAACGAAGGTATCTAGAGCTTTAGCTAACTCTTCTGGCCCCAGTGGGTAACTGGCGCCCTTTGGACCAAGAACTGGAAGACCCGCATTAGGCATAACAGATATCGCAATATCTGCATTCTTGCTCAGATATCTTAAGTGCTCTGACATTTCTGCTGGACCAGTGGCGCAGTTGAGACCAATCAAATCAATTCCAAGTGGTTGCAACGCATTCAAAGCAGCACCAATCTCTGAACCAACCAACATAGTTCCTGTTGTTTCCACGGTTACTTGTGCGATTAAGACAATGTCTCGACCAGATTCGGAAATCGCTAACCGCGCACCGTTAACTGCGGCTTTTACCTGTAAAAGATCTTGTGAAGTTTCAATCAACAAAGCATCACTGCCACTATCGGTTAAACCTTTTGATGCTAAGTAATAGGCATCTTTGAGTTTTTCATAACTTGTATGACCGAGACTAGGCAGCTTTGTTCCTGGCCCCAGTGAACCAAGTACAAATCTAGGCTTCTCTGGCGTCGAAAACGCATCTGCAGCCTCTCGCGCAATTACACCCCCGGCGTAGGCCAACTCATAAATACGATCTTCTATTCCATACTCGGCTAAGTTCGCCCAGTTAGCACCAAAAGTATTGGTCTCAATGGCATCTACTCCGACTTTCAAGTAGGCATCGTGAACAGAACGGACAATATCTGGACGACTAACATTAAGGATTTCATTGCATCCCTCGTGCCCTTGGAAATCTTCTAACGTGGGATCGGCGTCCTGGAGCATCGTTCCCATAGCACCATCGGCGATCACCACACGTTCGGAAAGAGCCAGACGCAACAACCCCTGCAGTCGGTCTAGATTTCGCGTGTTCACTTGGACAAGGTTACCGTAAGGTTACATTCGTGGAGATTCTTCAAATACCGATGCTACGTGACCCTCTTATGCTTATTGCGTTCTCTGGTTGGAACGATGGTGCCGAAGCAGCAACTGGTGCCATAGAACACCTACTCTCTGCCTGGCAAGAATCTGACGATGATGTTGTACCAGTATTGATTGCTCAGGTGGACTCAGAAGATTTTTATGACTATCAAGTGAGCCGACCTCAAATACGAGTGAATGAATCGGCCCAGCGAGAAATAACGTGGCCAGGGACGCAGATCTTTGGCCTATCCGTGCCATCGATGAAACGGGATCTCATTATCGTTACAGGTGTAGAGCCGTCTATGCGTTGGAAATCCTTTTCAAGAGAGATTCTAGATATTGCTGATGATCTCGAGAGTGCGATGATTGTAACAATTGGTGCAATGCTTTCTGACTGCCCACATACAAGGCCGATAAAAGTGATCGCTGCATCTTCGAACATGAATATCGCGGCAAAATTTGAATTAGAACCCTCTGCTTACCAGGGACCAACAGGGATCATTGGAGTTTTACAGGATGGTTGCACGAAGCGAGGCATCGAATCCCTATCTCTCTGGGCTTCAGTTCCCCACTATGCACCGAATGCACCATCTCCAAAAGCATCTTTGGCTTTATTACAGGCGATTGAGGATTACCTGGAGATAACAATTCCTTTAGGTCAACTCCCAGAACAGGCTGAAGAATGGGAAGTATCTGTAACACAATTGGCTTCAGAAGATGCAGACGTTGCCGAATATGTAAAAACACTTGAGGCAAGCAAAGATGCACTTGAATTGCCCGAAGCTTCAGGTGAAACTATCGCCAAAGAATTCGAAAGATACCTTCGTCGCCATCAGGAAGATTAGAACTGGAATTCTTCTAGCGCGAAAACCCAAGAAGATTATTTAGAACGGCATAAATCTGAGCCGGGTTTCCCCCTGAAGTTCCTTTCAAACTCTGGTTCACCCAATCATTGATGGCCGCTACCACAGATGGTGTGTCGAGATCATCAGACAAGAACTCAACAATTTTTGACGCGAGTTTATCCGTCGGTGCCATAGTTTGAGAGCTCATCACATTTCTCAAATTCTTTACCTCAGCAGAAGCTTGAATTAAAATTTGTTCACTCCACATACGATCGATTCGATAGTGATCACGCATCAATGCCCAGCGAATTACAAAGGGATCGATGCCAGAGGCCAACAATGATGAAACAAAAACTAAATTTCCCTTACTCTTGCTCATCTTCTCACCATCTAGGCCGATCATCCCCGCGTGAACAAAATGAGATGCAAGTTCTTTGCCTGAGATCGCTCTAGCTTGAGATGCACACATCTCATGATGAGGGAAGATTAGGTCGCTACCTCCACCTTGTATATCGATTAAAGTTTCGCTCAATAAATCAGGTTCCAAAAACTCCAACGCTATAGCGGTGCATTCAATGTGCCATCCAGGGCGACCGACTCCATGTGTTGAGGGCCATCCAGGTTCGCTCGGACGCTGAGCCATCCATACGAGGCAATCTAGCGGATTTTTTTTCCCAAACAGGTTCGGATCGCCACCACGTTGAGCGAATAGATCAATCATCTCCTTCTTTTTTAAGTGCGAGATACTTGCGAATCTATTGTCGTGATTGACTGAAAAGAATATATCTTTGCCAATAGTGTATGTGTGATTTTTACTCACAAGGATATCTATCGCTTGCGTAACAAGTGGAATAGCTTCAATAGCTCCTACATAATGGGTCGGTGGTACAACGTTTAGAGCGAGCATGTCTTGTCTAAAAAGCTCTATTTGATTAGAGGCAAGATCATTCCATTCGACACCATCTCGATTGGCACGCTCTAAAAGTGGCTCATCTATGTCGGTGATATTTTGGACATAGTTCACCCTAGCTCCACTTGATAGTAGAAGGCGATGTATGAGATCAAAGGAAAGATAAGTTGCAGCGTGTCCAAGATGGGTCGCATCGTAGGGAGTAATTCCACAGACATACATCCGGTACATATCTTTTTTAGTGAGTGATTTTTTAACCAAAGAAGCGGAATCATTCAGATTCACCTGAGGGAAATCAACGATTGAAGTCAGATCTTCGACTGCTAAGGGCTTCCAGGATCTCATTTACTGATTCTACGACAGATTACTTCGATAATTCCCGTTGATCCCGAAACTAACTCACGTGAGAATCTGTCCACAATCCTTTAAACACTAGCGGTAAATTTTAGAAAACTAGTAGGCAGGCCAAGGAACTGCCGGCCAATTTGGTGAAGGCTCCGGAAACTTACCTTCGGAAAGCATGCGAGCTATCCGAGCCGAACATGCTTGAATTTCTTCCTTTGTCAGCAAAGGAGCAAGAGTTTCCCCTAACTTACCTTCTAGACCCTCTTTGCATTTAATCAGAATTTCGATCTCTTCAGTAGTGAAGTCTTCTCCCGACCACTGCCATAAAACTGTTCGCAGTTTGTCCTCTCTATGAAAAGTCACACCATGATCACAACCAAAAAGGCCTCCCTGAACAGTTGGTAAAAGATGCCCAATCTTTCGATCAGTGTTATTGATGATCGCATCAAATAGTGCCATTTTTCTCAATTTAAAATCATCTTGAGAGAAATACACAGAAAGATCTATTGACTCATCAATGTCGATCCACTCTTGCACCATCCCTTCTCCATATGGTCCATTACGTAGGACAGTAAATGGAACAAGATCTAAGGAAAGAAAACTACTTACACAGTAGGCCGCATACTCTCGATGAGCCAGACACCCGAGATCAAAATCCCATAACGGTCGCTCACCTGCGATCGGTTTATAAATACAAATGATCTTTTCATCTTCAAATGCAACGTGTGCATACAAAGTTGCATTTGACGCATCAACTAGCCTTCCAGTCACCGTCAACTCGTTCTGCGCGATTGCTAACTGCTTTCTGATTTGATCACTCATCTCTGAAGGTACATCTTCTAGAGTTCACTATCTCTTGTAGCCATTTGCACGAGGACAAAGATGTCCGCGCGGATCTATAGGTATCGAACAAAACGGACAGGGTAGACGACCAGCATTTATGACGGCTTTAGATCGCAGTGCAAAAGATTGTGCAGCGCTCAAGTTAATCGATAGGGCGAGTATTTGGCTGTCTTCCCCATCTTCTTCTGTTGAAGATTCAAGGAACTCAAATTTGATAGCTTTAACTTCGTTATCCCAAGAAATTGATATGGCACCCGTGGTAAACAAAGAATCAACTGGAGTCTCTAAAGGGGCATCATCAATTGATGTGATCTCAACTATTTCAAAAGGGTTAGTTCTCTTAATCTCTGCAATCATCACTTCGAGGCGGGCAACAATTGCTCTTACCTGATCTTTTTCAATAGCAACCGAAAAAACCTTTCTCTCTTTTCGAGCTTGAACGAAGAAAGCTCTCTCCCCCGGCGCTCCAATAGTTCCTACAACGAATCGATCAGGGCCAAAAAATTCGTACCTCACTTGCCGCCGCCGCCGCCGAGCAAGTTAGCGTTTCTTGTTTTTCCAGTTAATAGATCGGTGACCACTGCTCGAACATCATTCAGAAGTAATACACGAGGTTTTTCCATTGAAAAGTCAAGAACACTTATGGATGATGGATCAATAATAATTCTTTGAAACTCATCCAGATGCATGCCAAGGGCAGAGGCAATAATCGACTTAATCACATCTCCATGGCTAACAATAACTAAGGGTCCCTTAGCCTTCTTATCGATGCTTTTGTGAATCGCATGGAGCGCTCTGGATTGCATCTGCAAAATTCCCTCACCCTTAGGAAAATACATCTGACTGGGTGTGTTTTGAACTACTGTCCAGAGTTTATTGCGACTTAAAACCGATAATTTCTTTCCGGACCAATCACCGTAATCAACCTCTGTTAAGCCACCATCAAAAATGGGTTTTGGCTTTACTCTCTTTGAGTTCGATTTTTGTTCCAGCCACGGAGTAATAGTTTCCAAACAGCGCTCCATCGGCGAGATTCGAATCTCATGTGGAATAAAGTCACCTAATCTTCGAGCTAGATCCTTGGACTGCTCAATGCCAGCTTTAGAAAGATGAACATTTGGACGCCTTCCAGACAAAACACCCTTCAAATTTGCTTGTGAATGTGCATGTCTTATTAAAACTACTCGCATAAATCAAAGGTTATCGCAGCTTTGCTCGCCATGCCTTGCTATCGTCGCCCCATGGAAAAACGACGCGCAGGAAGTAGCGGATTGGAACTTTCGCGCTTGGGTTTAGGAACTATGACATGGGGTCGAGACACTGATGAGATAGAGGCAGCAGACCAGTGCCGTGCCTTTCTAGATGCTGGCGGGAACTTTCTTGATACATCGCCTTCATATGGGGACGGAGATAGCGAAAGATTAATTGGAGGCCTCATATCATCGTTGTTTAAACGAGATGACGTCGTAATCGCAAGCAAGGCCGGGATTAACCTTAATGAGAATGCACGACGAGTCAATGCAACTCGACAATTTCTTATTGCTGATTTAGATCGCACACTTGAGCGATTGGGAACTGACTTCGTCGACTTATGGCAGATTCACAGCTGGGATGAATTAACTCCTATTGAGGAAACATTGTCTGCCTTGGATTACGCCTACACAACTGGGCGTGCTCGCTATGTTGGTGTAAGTAATTATTCAGGATGGCAATTGGCTAGAGCCGCAACTCAGCAACAATCTAATTCTATGAAAGCTCCCCTTGCTTGCACTCAAAATGAATATTCACTTCTCAACCGAAATGCAGAAAATGAAATTCTCGACGCAGCCGAAAACTGCGGCTTAGGGTTTATAGCGTGGGCCCCGTTGGCGCGTGGTGTCTTAACCGGTAAGTATCGAAAGGGAATCCCCAGTGACTCACGTGCTGCCGCGCCACACTTTGCAAAACAAGTTGAGCCATATCTTGACGATCAATCGGCGCGAATTGTCGAAGCAGTAGTTGTCGCCGCACAAGGACTCGGATTCTCCCCACTTGAAATCGCCTTAGCATGGGTTAGAGATGCACCCGGTGTAACAACGGCCCTAGTGGGAGCGCGCACTGGTGCTCAGTTAAGAGGCATTTTAAAAAGTGAAGAGATTGAACTTCCATCAATAGTTCGTACTGCACTCGATGATGTAAGTTTTTAAGCGCTTTCTAAAAAATCCTTTAAAACTAGGACTCCGAAAGTTAAACCATCTATCGGAACTCGTTCATCCACCCCATGAAACATAGCCATGAAATCAAAATCAGGAGCCAAACGCAGCGGTGAAAAACCATAACCAATAATTCCTAGATCAGCTAAGGCTTTATTATCTGTCCCCCCACTCATTACATAGGGAACCGGGATCGCATCCGAGTCGTGCTTTATCAATGCCCGACACATCTCATCGACTAAATCGCCTTCAAAAGGAGCCTCTAAAGCTTTATCGTTTGTAATCGTCTCAATTACGATATCTGGACCAACTAGATTTTTTATAGTTTCATTAAGTTCATCTTCATGCCCAGGAATAAATCGGCCGTCAATAACCGCTGTTGCTGATCCCGGGATCACATTGGCCTTATAACCAGCATCCAACATTGTGGGATTCGCCGTATTTTGTAGAGTTGCACCAATCATGCGAGAAGCAAACCCAAGCTCTTTCAACAATGGCTGTAAATCATCTTCGTCGTAGTTTCGTCCAGTAACGTGGGCAATTTTCTGAAAAAAAACCTTCACTGTCTTGCTATAGCGTTGTGGCCATTGATGGTTACCGATTCTTGCAACGGCTTCTGAAACTCGAGTTACCGAGTTCTCTTGGTTCATCAAAGAGCCATGGCCTGCACGGCCATGTGCTGTTAATCGCATCCAATGAATCCCCTTTTCGGCAGTTTCTATTAAGTAGAGCCGTTTGCCATTAGGTAGAGTTACTGAAAAACCTCCGACTTCAGAGATAGCTTCCGTACAACCGGCGAAAACCTCTGGATGATGATCAACCATGAAATGCGAACCAAAAATACTACCTGCCTCTTCATCAGCAAAAAAGGCGAGAACGATGTCACGCTTTGGAATAAATCCGGTACGAGACCAGTGGCGAACTGTTGCAAGAATCATTGCATTCATATTTTTCATATCAACGGCCCCACGGCCCCAGATATACCCATCTTTGATTTCGCCTTTAAACGGATCAACAGACCAATCGGATGCATCAGCGGGAACTACATCTAAATGACCATGCACAACCAATCCCGGAAGCTTGCTGTCACTGCCCTTTATTCGTGCAATTACATTGCATCTACCAGGTGCTGATTCATAAATTCTTGACTTAATTCCCACCTCGTCCAAAAGTCTGACAACGAGATCGGCAACTTCTTTTTCGTTACCATTTCCATCGCCAAAATTAACACTTGGAATCTGTATCAATTCTCGGCAAATTCGAATCGTTTCATCGACGATTTCCGTTGAATGAGAGGAAGACATTTCGCTATTGTGGCACTGGATTGCTATCCTTGACCATCACTTAGTCCGGGTGGCGGAATTGGCAGACGCGCTAGCTTGAGGTGTTAGTTCCCGCAAGGGATTAGGGGTTCAAGTCCCCTCTCGGACACATGCATATTGAACAGGCGTTGCAACTCATCCGTGACATACCCGATTTTCCAAAACCTGGAATTCTTTTTAAAGATATCACCCCCTTGCTTTCAAATGGTGATGCGTTTTTTGCTGTTACCGAAAAATTTTCTTCATTTGCTAATCCATCAACAGTCATTGCTGGAATTGAGGCACGCGGCTTCATATTCGCTTCTGCAGTGGCAAATAAACTAGGCAGTGGTTTTGTTCCCATTAGAAAAGCCGGCAAGCTGCCTCACGAAAGTATTTCCGCTCAATATGGTTTGGAGTACGGAACAGATGTCCTGGAAATTCATAAGGACGCTGTCAAGCCAGGGTCAAAAGTTCTATTGATTGATGATGTATTAGCTACTGGCGGGACTATTGGGGCTGCTATCGATCTGATTCAGCGAATCGGCGGCGAAGTTATTCACGTCCTCGCACTTCTTGAAATATCAGGATTGTCGGGTAGAGAAAAAATCAATGAAACCTACCCCGAGATACCAATAACCTCATTTTTGATTTCCTAAGGCTTAGTTTCTGGGGACGACTATTGTGTGTAGATACTTGATTTCAGGCTTGAAGGAAAATAAGCATCGCTTATGGCAAGATGTCTTCTATGGCTGAGCTGATTTATTACTGCGGAACAATGGATAGCGGAAAGTCAACGCTAGCACTACAGACTGCCCACAACCATCAATCACGTGGCCGCACAGGATTCATTTTCACAAATAAAGATAGAGCAGGCAGTGGAACGATTTCCTCACGGCTGGGATTATCTAGTCCAGCCATAGAGGTTTTTCCAGGTTTAGACCTGCACAAGTACGTCGTGGATCATCTATCAGTCGGCGAACGAATTGACTACATCATCTGCGATGAAGCTCAGTTTTATGAAAGAGTTCAAATAGAACAGCTTGCTCGAATCGTTGATGGATTAGGCATAGATGTCTTTGCTTTTGGAATTCTCACTGACTTTAGAACATCACTTTTTCCAGGCTCTGCTCGTTTAGTAGAGCTTGCTGATCGAGTAAATACACTTCAGGTTGAGGCTCTATGTTGGTGTGGTTCTAGGGCGACCCACAATGCGCGAACAGTAGGTGGAACCATGGTTGTTGAAGGCGAGCAAGTCGTTGTTGGTGATGTGGCCCCGGGAGCTCAAGTCGCTTACGAGGTTCTTTGCAGGCGACATCACATGCGACAAGTAACGGCTACCGGATCACGAGCCGCTCATACATCCCCTCAATCCCTTCCATTTACGGAGTAAATCTGATGAAAACAAAGGCATACGCTGCGTTGAACGCAGGATCTGAGTTGGTTCCATTTTCATTTGATCGTCGCGAACTGGGTGAACACGATGTTGCGCTAAAGATTTCTTACTCCGGAATCTGCCACAGCGATATACATCAGGTGGCCGAGGATTGGGGACCTTCAATATTTCCGATGGTTCCCGGACATGAGATTGTTGGAATAGTTAGCGAGGTCGGAAATAAAGTATCAAAATTTAAAGTCGGTGACGCAATTGGTGTTGGTGTTTTCATTGACTCGTGTAGAACGTGTACTAACTGCTTGTCGGGCCTGCAGCAGTACTGCTCAAAGGGAATGATCGGTACATATAACGGTTTCGAGGCAGATGGTAAAACCGTTGCAATGGGTGGCTACAGCGATCTATTTGTCATTAATGAAGATTATGCTTTGAAGATACCTTCAAATCTCGCTTTAGAAGGTGTCGCACCATTGTTGTGTGCTGGAATCACTTTGTACTCCCCCATAAAGCACTGGAATGTATCGCCAGGAATGCGGGTAGCCGTTATGGGTCTAGGTGGCCTCGGCCACATGGGTGTTAAATTTTCCGTCGCATTAGGTGCGCACGTCACCGTTCTTTCTCACTCTCCCAACAAGAAAGCTGACGCCCTAGCTATGGGAGCCCATGAATTTGTGGCTACGAATGATCCAAGTATTTTTGAATCTATGGCAAAAAAATTCGACCTCGTTTTAAATACGGTCAGTGCCGACGTGATCATTGATGATTACTTGAAAATGCTGAAGTTAAATGGAACGTTGGTTGTCATAGGAATACCCGGACATCCATATAAAATTAGCGTTCGTAATCTCCTGAGTGGGCGAAGAAGTATCGCTGGATCAATGATCGGTGGAATACCTGAGATTCAAGAGATGCTCGACTTTTGTGGCACGCACAATATCTTGAGTGATGTAGAAGTAATAACGGCTGACTACATTAATGAAGCTTATAAAAGAACTGTAGCAAGTGACGTTAAATACCGTTTCGTCATTGATGCTTCCACATTTTAATCCACTGACTTGATCTGAATTTCTAATTCCAAGCTGTCATCTCGGCTCCCGAAACAGGCCGGACTACACACTTAGAACGAGTGAATTATCAGAGCCAAGACAGGGGCAACTGCCAAGGCTGGGAGAAGATTTCCAACTGCAACTTGTTTAATCTTTAGCAACCTAAAAGCAATACAGACGAGCATTACGCCCCCAACAATTGTCATCGCATCTATCTGATATCCATCTAAAATCTGTCCAAGTCCAAGACCAATCGCCGTCCAAAATCCCTGGTAGATCGCTACTGGGATAGCAGATGCTGCAACACCCCAACCAAGTGATGTAGCAAATGCGATTGAGGCAAAAAAGTCGAGAACACTTTTTAGAATCAATTGATCGATTCCAGTTCCCATACCATCGCTGATGCTTCCCAAAATTGCTAATGGGCCGATTGCGAAAAGAAGTGATGCGGCAACAAACCCCTCAACAAAGGGGGAATCGTTCTTCGCTTTAAACTTAATACGAAGTCGCTCCCCTAATCCTTCCAATCGATTCTCCAACTTTAGTAGAGAGCCAATCAGGCCACCAATAAGCAGTGACCCTAAAACAATTAAAAGCGTCCAACCTTGTGGTACAGCCTCAATATAACGTTGTGACCAAAGTGGAATTACCGCTGAAGCAGCACCAAGAAAAAGCACTAAACCTAAAACATCCGTTAGCAGATTTCGCGTCTGCTCCCTCATTCGGGCACCTACTAAAACCCCTAAGGTGGCGCCAGAGATAATTGCCACAATATTAATTAAGGTACCGATACCAGCGAACATCTATTAAGTATAGCCGCTGTAGTTATACTCAATTCATGATTTCATGGTTGCAACAGTTTCTGCGTCCTCATAAAACTGTTCCCCTAACACCCTGGACAGCTCATTCGCGCTGGGAATTGACACCGATACGCGCGGGGATTTTATTTTTCGGTTTGTTCCTATTTGGCCTAGGTGATGCACTTCTTATTCAAAGTCAGATTGGAAATGCTCCATGGTCTGTGTTGGCTCAAGGTTTTTCCCAACGATTTGATATCACGTTGGGCTGGTCAACGTTTTTAATTAGCTGTTTAGTTTTACTTTTATGGGTTCCATTGCGAGAGCGCCCGGGTCTTGGTACTTTATCTAACGTTGTTGTAATTGCTTCGGCAATTCAAGTTGGTATAACAGTTTTTCCAAGGACGGAAAACTTTGTCATCGCTTTGACGTACTGCTTTGTCGGTATCGCACTTGTAGGTTTCGGCGGAGCTCTTTACATAACCTGTGGCTTAGGTTCCGGCCCACGCGATGGCCTGATGACCGCAATCCATCATCGATCCGGTATCCGCATTGGCAGAGTTCGCCTGGCCATCGAGGCCTTTGTTTTAATCCTCGGAGCTGTTCTTGGCGGAACGGTTGGACTGGGCACGCTGCTCTTTGCCCTATTTATCGGCCAATCTATAGCGGTATCCCTTGGTGTCGTTGCCCGATCTACTTCCCAGTAATCATTAGGCTTAAGTCTTCCCAAGGCTGTGCGCCTTTTCGCACACGGGGTCGCAAACACCCCCGATACCAAAACAGAAAGGTGAATTCATGCTGGATTCATTCTTTAAAATCAGTGAACGTGGTTCCACAGTAGGTCGAGAAGTTCGTGGCGGAGTCGTCACATTCTTCACAATGGCTTACATCGTTGTACTCAATCCAATCATTCTTGGCGGTGCCAAAGATGCTAATGGCGAGTTCCTTGGTGGTGACAACCACATGGCGAAGATTGCTGCAGCTACTGCTCTAGTAGCAGGCATCATGACGCTTTTGATGGGTGTTGTTGCTAACTATCCTCTTGCAATTGCAACTGGACTAGGTCTCAACACATTTGTTGCTTACGGAATAGCTTCTCAGATGACATGGGCTGATGCGATGGGTCTTGTAGTTCTCGAAGGCCTGATTATTCTCGTATTAGTACTAACAGGCTTTAGAACTGCTGTATTTAAGGCAGTACCGGCACAACTAAAAGTTGCAATCTCGGTAGGAATTGGTCTGTTCATTGCCTTGATTGGCTTGGTCGATGCAGGTTTCGTTCGCAGAACCGGAGTAGGTCCAGTACCAGTAACCCTCGGTAATGGAACATCACTCATTGGTTGGCCGATCATCGTCTTCATCGTCGGATTCTTCCTAATGGTTGTTCTTATGGTGAAAAAGGTTAAAGGCGCAATTCTTATCGGAATTGCTGCAGCGACTGTTCTCTCCATCATCATTGAGAAAGCCTTTAAAGTAGGAACCAACTACATTCCAGGCGCATTCACTGCAGATGGTAAGGATTTCATAAATCCAAAGGGCTGGGGACTAAATGTTCCAGCGATTCCAACTGAGGTTATTGCGACACCGAATTTTGATCTCTTGGGGCAATTCAACCTCTTTGGTTCTTTCTCAAAGATCGGCTTTATTGCAGCTGCGTTGCTTGTATTTACGCTCCTGCTTGCCGACTTCTTTGACACTATGGGAACAATGACTGCTATCGGTCATGAGGCTGGATTAATTGATAAAGATGGAAACGTGCCAAATGCGAACCGTATTTTGCTCGTTGACTCAGTTGCAGCTGCTGCAGGTGGCGCCGCAGGAGTTTCCTCCAACACCTCTTACATCGAATCAGCTTCAGGAGTAGGTGAAGGTGCACGCACTGGTTTGGCCTCTGTGGTTACTGGTGTTTTGTTCCTACTTACCACCGTCCTGTCACCTATCGTCAACATAATTCCTTACGAGGCAGCAACTCCTGCTTTGATTATTGTTGGCTTCCTTATGATGTCTCAGATCAAGAACATTGATTGGGATGACATGGGTATTGCTGTTCCAGCATTCTTAACCATTATTTTGATGCCATTCACTTACAACATCACAGTTGGTATTGGTGCAGGCTTCATTACTCACGTAGTAATTCGGATTGTTCAAGGTCGTGGCAAAGAGATCCATGCTCTCTTGTGGCTCATAGCAGCTTTGTTCATGGTCTATTTCTTATCATCACCAATCAACACGTGGGTGGGATAACAACTATCCGAGTTGCTTGATCGCTAATTAGGGATCAAGCGCAAGGAAAAGAAAGTCAGTTAGATGAAGGCTCCTGGGAATCCAGGGGCCTTCATCTCTTTAGTGAGGGCTATTACAGCAATCGTCGGAGCACTTGTTTTACCAACTAATTGGTTGCATCCCCTGTTTCTTTAGAATTTCATTTGTTTTCGAAAAGGGTTTTGATCCAAAAAACCCTCTATAGGCCGACAGCGGACTTGGGTGAGCAGATTCAATCAACCACTGACTCTGAAAGTAATGTGAAACCTGCTGCGCTGATTTTCCCCAACAGATAGCGACAACATCGCGCTGCCCCAACGTTTTTGCCACTTGATCCGTTATTTCCTCCCATCCTAAACGCGAATGCGAAAGCGAGCTTCCAACGGTTGTAGTCAAAATTCTATTAAGAAGTAGAACACCTTGATCTGACCAATCCGAAAGATCTAATTGAGTGCGCAGAGGGCTACCAAGGTCTTTTTCTAACTCAATGAAGATATTTCGAAGTGAAGCAGGAATCTTTCCGGACTGCTCAGTTGTAGAAAATGCTAAACCCTGTGCCGCTCCGATACCTGGATAAGGATCTTGTCCAAATATGACAACTTTGATGGAATCTATTGGACTATTGAGAGCCCTAAATATATTGTTGAAATCTGGTGTGACATCACATTCATCTAGGGCGATTTCTATAGAGTCGATTTTACTTTGTAGATCTCCTAGTACCCTCTGCCAGTCTGGGTGTAGCTGATTAAAGAGTTGCCCGCGCAAAGTAACGTCCTGACTCGGCGGTAACAGTGATTGGTATTTCAAAGATTGCCGACACATGCTCTGAAGTGATTACTTGATCAATAGGTCCTGAGACTGCAACGGTTCCCGACTTAAGAATTAATGCATGTGTAGTTCCTGCTGGGATCTCCTCAATATGATGCGTGACAAGGACTGTGGCTGGGGCTATTGGATCAGAGGAAAAATTGGTTAAACGTCCCAGTAGATCCTCCCGACCACCTAGATCTAAACCAGCAGCCGGTTCATCTAACAATAAAAGTTCGGGATCTGTCATGAGCGCGCGCGCGATCTGTACTCGCTTCTTCTCTCCCTCGCTCAAAGTCCCAAACTCCCTTGCACCTAGTTCGCGAACTCCGAATGTAGTCAATAGCGCAATGGCTCGTGACTCGTCCCATAAGTCATAGCCCTCTTTCCATCTTCCAAAAATTGCGTATGCCGCGGTTAGTACAACATCCTTTACGATCTCATGTGCTGGAATTTCTTCAGAAACGCTTGAGCTGCAGATTCCAATCCGCGTGCGTAATTCAAATAAATCAACGCGACCAAATTTTTGATCCAGAACGTTGACTTGCCCTGTTGTAGGAAAGATTTTCGTGGCAAGAATTTGCAGAAGTGTTGACTTACCAGCTCCATTGGGCCCAAGAATTACCCAGCGCTCTCCCTGTGAGATCGTAAGGTTTAAAGGTCCTAGGATCGTGCGATCGCCCCGGACAACCGTGACCTCGCTAAGTGTAAGCACGTTTTTACTACTCATATATGCAAAACATAGTGCTAGAGGGTACAAAGTCAGTGCAAAACCATGCGTGGGAACCAGATCTTTCGCGATAAACTTCGGATTCTTATGAGCAATGTGTCAGAACCGCAGCAAATTTTTACTGGGTTAATTCTGCTCACTGGCGAAGAGGCTCCAGGCAAAACTGATGGTCTTTTTCATTGTCTCTCTGAATTCTCCATACAGGTTGTCGACGTCGAGCAGATTGTAATCAGTAATCGACTTATTTTGACTGTCCTTATCACCCTAAACCCATCTCACCAAGGGGCCATTGAAAGTGATCTGAACCTTTATGCCCAAGCATCCGGATGTGATATCGCGACAATATTTTCTCATCAAAGTTTGTCTCCCCTGCCTAATGATCGCATTGGTATAGAAATAATCTCTGAAAAAATGCATCCACTCCTCCTGTCACTGATTACAAATGCGATCAGCCAGTTAACGGCAAATATTGAATCGATTTATAGAACTCAAAGTAATCCAACAGGAGTTCTATTTGTGGTCTCTGGAACTAATCAAGAAAGCGCAAAAGAAATTGTGGATGGAATACCTCTCGATGAATCCTCGAAAATTAGAGTTTTCGCCCTGTGAGCAACCATGAATAAAGAGAAGAAAATGCTTGTGCAATTAGACGTGGATTCAACTTTTATCAAACAGGAAGCAATAGAACTGTTGGCCGCAAAAGCTGGAGTGGGCAGTGAAGTTGCCCGAATAACTAGTTCAGCCATGCATGGTGAAATCGATTTCGCCGAAAGTCTCAAAGCCCGAGTCAAACTCCTCAAGGGTTTGCCCGTAGCTGAACTAGAACAAGTCCAAAAAGAGATAACGCTTACTGATGGGGCTCGAGAGTTGGTTGAGAAACTTCACTCACTAGGTCATAGTGTGTCACTGGTTTCTGGAGGCTTCGTTCAAATCATGGCACCGATAGTTTCTGAGTTATCGATTCAGTATTTTCGTGCTAATGCTTTAGAGATTAACAACGGCTTTTTAACCGGAAAGATCGAAGGAGAGATTGTTGACAGGGCTGCCAAAGCAGCTGCACTCATCGAATTTGCAGACTTAGCAGGAGTGGATATCTCAAATACTGTCGCTATTGGCGATGGAGCTAATGATTTGGACATGATGGCTGTGGCTGGATTGAGTATTGCATTCAACGCAAAACCTATTGTTGTTGCAGCAGCGGACCTATCAATTAATGAACCATCTCTTCTTGGGGTTATTGAGATATTAGGGCTTTAATCTCTACAACCGGCATGCATGTATATCGGTAACTAAAATTCCTCTGGCACCTATCGCCCATAGTTGATCCATCACATTATTTGTTTCTTCGCGCAGAACCATGGCTCTTACAGCAACCCAATCGGGCTTTTGCAACGCAGAAATTGTCGGGGACTCCAAGCCCGGGGTTATCGAACAAGCTTGATCTAGCGATTTCTTTTGTACGTCGTAGTCAAGTAAAACATAGCGTCGTGCTGTAATAACTCCTTGCAATCTTCTGATCAAAACATCCAACTCAGCTTTGATCTCTTCTCCCGCACGAGTAATTACAACTGCCTCACTGTGCAATATTGGCTCACCGAATATCTTCAATCCGGCCTGACGTAGTGTATTACCAGTGCTCACAACATCTGCAACTAAATCTGCGACGCCCAAGCGCACACTACTTTCGACAGCGCCATCTAATCGGACAATCTCTGCCTTAATATTCAGATTCTTTAAATGTTGTTCAACTAACCCAGGGTAAGCAGTAGCAACTCGCTTACCCGAAATGTCGTCCATGGTTAAGTTTTTCTCAGCCGGTCCAGCAAATCTAAAAGTTGATTTACCAAAGTCCAGAGGAAGGATCTCAGATGCCTTAGCCGCGGAATCTATTAGTAAATCGCGCCCAGTGATTCCGGCTTCGAGTTCACCCGAACCCACATAGACTGCAATATCTCGTGGGCGAAGATAATAAAACTCAACTCCATTGTCGGGATCTAAAACTATGAGGTCACGGTTATCAGTTCGCTGGCGATACCCTGCCTCTTTTAACGTTTCAATCGCAACTTCGGCTAATGATCCCTTATTTGGTACCGCAACTCTCAGCATTATTTTCTCCTAAAGAAACTTGTATACGTCGTTTATTGAAAGGCCTCTTGCAAGCATTAAAACCTGAAGGTGATAAAGCAATTGACTGATCTCTTCTGCTAGTTCTTGATCAGATTCATGCTCAGCGGCGAGCCAAACTTCTCCTGCCTCCTCCAAAACTTTCTTGCCTATTTCGTGAACTCCAGCCTGCACTGCTGCAACGGTGGCAGAATCAGGCGCATTAGTTGCCATTTTCTCACTGAGTTCGATCCATAACGTGTCAAAGCTCTTCATACTGTTAGTTTACTGGAGTCACAGCCGTAGGCGTTACTTATTTAATTACTTACCTAAATACTCGTGAGCGTGATTTCTTAGGGTTTCAACCATGGCAGCAGGATCTGGGTCATTAAAAACTGCACTTCCAACAACGAAAGTATCAGCACCTGCATCAAGAGCATATTCAATAGTTGAGATCGAAACTCCCCCATCTACCTGAAGCCAAATTGGTCGGTCGCCAATTATCTGCCGAGTTCGCTTGACCTTAGCCATCATATTTTCCATGAACTTCTGTCCACCAAAGCCTGGTTCAACAGTCATGATCAGGAACATATCTACATGATCAACATACTTCTCGTATGGATCAATCTCGGTTCCAGGCTTTATACCCAAACTAGACCGAGCTCCAGCTGCGCGAATATTCTTCAATGTCTGTTCTATATTTTTCGTTGCCTCCGCGTGAATAGTTACCGAAGCGCATCCTAATTCGGCGTACTGCACAGCAATAAGATCGACATCTGCCACCATCAAGTGAGCATCGACTGGAAGAGAAGATTCGATAATGATCTTTGATGCTGCTTCAAAATTAAAAGTAAAATTGGGGACGAATACATTGTCCATGACATCCAGGTGAAGTAGATCTGCTACCTTACTAATCTTATTAATTTCAGCGTTTAATTGTGAAAAATCTGCATTGAGAATACTCGGAGTGATTCTAACTTCGAAACTCATACGATAATGCTAACCTGAACGAGGACGAAAGAGAGCTAAATACATTGCATCAGTACCATGTCTATGAGTCCACAAGGAAAGAGCACCTGCCCGTTCTGCCTCCAATAAGTTACTCGGAAGAAAAGGGAGAATTGATATTTGCTCTAGGTGGGGATACGTACGTAAAAGATCCGCCACTTGAACCGTTGTTTCTGCCAGGTGAGGTGAGCAAGTTGCATATCCTAAAACTCCATTCTCACTCAGCGCTGCCACTCCCGAGGCAATCAATTCCCGTTGCAACTGTGTCAGAGCCCTTAAGTCCTTAAGTTCACGTCTCCAGCGAACTTCTGGTCTACGTCGTAACGCCCCTAAGCCCGTGCAAGGTGCATCAATTAATATCGCATCAAATTTCTGCTCCATTAAACCAATCTCACGTCCGTCACCTACAAGTACTTGCGCTCCGTGTACAACCTGACGAACTAAATCGGCTCTAGCATTAGAAATTTCATTAGCAGTAAAGGTAATAGATCGCTCACTGGCAATGCTTGAAAGTAATGCCGCCTTACCACCAGGGCCTGCACACATATCCAACCAACTATTACCCTTCGCCGCCTTACTAAATATCTCCGCAACCAATTGGGAACCTTCATCTTGAACACCGGCTTTTCTAGCCTTAATCAGATCTAAAGATCCTGGATTTCCCTTCCAATGAGCTCCATAAGAAGAAAATTCTGTTGGAAGTGCCCCTACTGAAACCAAATCCTCAACTGAAGAAAACCCAGGCCATGAAACCAGCGTTGGTATAGCCGGTTCATTATTGATTTTTAGAGCTAACTCAACTTCATCCCAGTTTTTAAGCAGATCAAAATATGAAGAAATTATCCACTCTGGATGCGAGTAGAGAACTGACAAACGCTTGATTGGATCTTGAATCAGATCTATAGGTTCAAACCACTCCTCTTTTGTTTTACGAACTACATTGCGCAAAATGGCGTTAACATAACTCGCTTTAGATTCACTTAATCTCTTTCTAGCTACCTCTACCGTTGCTGAAACTGCCGCGTGATCTGGAATACGCATCTCATGTATTTGATGGATCCCTATGCGCGATATATCAACTATTCCAGGATCGATTTCAAGAAATGGCCGATCACTGATCTGTTCCAGAATCCAGTCGTGCTTGCCCTGCATACGAATAGTCCCGTAAACAAGCTCGGTGACTAAGGCTCTATCACGCTCTTCGAGGGAACTTGAATTAAGAGCTTGTGGCAGGAGAAGGTTCGAATACCCCATATTGCGATTAACTTCAGTTAACAAATCAAAGGCTAGCAATCTTGAAGCTTCTGGTTTCGGGGATCTGAAAAGCTTTCTACGAGGCTCAACCAAAAGAATTACCTTTACTAAGCCGTGCTCCCCTGCTCCAATCAATAGCTTTCATCTCTCGCTTGCCTGCAGGTGTAACCTCTAAGAGCTCGATAGATGAAGAACCCCCGCAGCAAACATGAACGCTTTGCTCAACTACGAGTATCTCTCCTGGATTGCCCTGGAAGCCGAATGATTCCTGAGCCCTAGTAATCTTGAAAGGCTCTTGATTGAAAATTGTCCAAGCCCCTGGTTCAGAGGTGAAAGCCTTAATCTTTTGAACGATGATTTTTCCTGATAGTTCAAAATCTATCTTTGCCTCTAACTTAGAAATCTTAGGCGCAATCGAAATTTTACCTTCTTGCGCCTTTGGATCTACGCCCTCATTTATCAAGTGAAGAGCTTTTGCAATCGATTGCACTCCTAGTTCAGATAGTTCTTTGAGAAGCTCAACAGATCTCCATGACGCATCAACTTCAATTTCCTCTTGAACAAATATGGGTCCTGTATCCAAACCCTTATCAAGTTTGAAGACGGTAACACCCGTCACCAACTCACCATTTTCAAGGGCCCGTTGGACCGGAGCTGCTCCACGATATGAAGGCAACAAAGAAAAATGCAAGTTCAAAAACCCATATCGAGGAAGATTTAAGATTTCTTCGGGAAGAATTACACCATAACCAATTGTGATCACCACATCTAAACTCTCAACTATAGAAGTCAATTCCAAGGGATCCGTCGGTTTAAAGACTTCAATTCCATTGGCCAGAGCCCACAAAGAGACTGAACTTTCGCCTTGTTTTTGTCCGCGACCTGAAGGTCTATCCGGTTGAGTTATGACGCATACAAGTTCATGATCGGAGTGACGTAACCAATCCAAAGTTGGGATTGCAACATCAGGAGTGGCAGCAACGGCTAAACGCACTAAATATTCCGACCAAACATAGAGTGAGGTGAATCTTTGATCTCAACGTTGATCCCAGATTGAATGGCCTGAGAAAACCAATCAGATTCGCGAATCTCCTTCATTGCTAACTTCCGATTTGATTTCGAAAGTTTGTCAATGAATAGAACCCCATTAAGGTGATCATTCTCATGTTGAAGTGCCCGGGCAAGAAACTCTGTGCCCTCTATCGTTACCGGCTCTCCATGCATGTTAAATCCACTTGCAACTACGTGCATAGCTCTCGGCGTGTCATAGCGGATATCGGGAAACGATAGACATCCCTCCTCGCCATCCTGCATTTCTTCACCAAGATCAAGAGTTGGATTCACTAAATGACCTAAAGCCTCATCAACATCCCATACAAAGACTCTCAACGGAACACCAATTTGGGGTGCTGCTAATCCAGCACCGGGAGCTTCTAACATGGTCTGAGTGAGATCGGATACCAGTGTTCGTAACTCCTTATCAAAAGTCGTCACGTTGGAGGCAGGCGTTGTAAGCACCGGGTCACCGAATAAACGGATCTCTTGAATCGACATGAAGCAATACTACCAACGGTTTAGAGTGAATAAGGCTCTAAGCGCATTGTTATCAAATCTTTCCTAGCGACGCTTCTTTTCTTCTGGAATTCATGAAGGAATTCTTGCAATTTTTCCACATCTTCGTGATCGCAAAAGATAACTATTTTAGATTGATCTTTCGCAATGGGAGTTGGACCAAAGATCTCGACTGATTGTGGCAAGCGATGATCTGAAACAGCTCTTCTTAAACCTGTAGAAATTGAAACACCCTCCGAATCCCCCACAACCAAAAGTGCAGAGGCAACATAAGGAGGTTGCCTTATCTCTCGACGATCTGTCAGTTCACGCTTTATAACTGGAACAACATTCCAGCGTGTAACTGCACTGACTATTGGATGTACCTCATCAATAATCAACAAAACCTTTCCCACTTGTGAGATCAACCCCGATGTTTCAAAAATAATCTCGCGGGCCCTCTCCTGAGTTCGAATATCTGTATGGGAGAAAAACCTAACTGCATCCAATACTACGACGGCTGCATAACCCCCCTCAACCCATGGCTGTGCTCCAGGTGTTGAAAGAACTAAGGATGGCTTGGGATCAATTGATTCTTTAATAACATCACCTGAAGAAATCAAAACAGGATAGCCAGGAAATGCTCGCGAAATCTCCTCAGAGGCTCTCTCTATTCCGCGCCCCGCGAGGTACTGCGTACTACCATTACAAAACTTGCATCTCCATTCATTAAAATTTTTGCCACAGTGCACACACATTGGGGGTTTTGATTTAGCGCCCACTTGTAACCGTCCACCGCATTCGCACAAGGCGACGTTTCTACAGTGTGAACATAAAAGTGCGTTGCCATAACCCTTTCTTGCCGCTAAAAAAAGAACAGGGCCAGCTAACAACGCTTTTCTAATTTCTGGAAAGATTCTTCCTGGCAATAAAGTTCCAGAATCCGGATTAAAGGCGGCTACATTGACAGAGCTTAGATGAGATTCGAAGAGAACTTCTACATTGTCTATCGAGTTAGCGATTTCAATCGATGGACAGTAGCCCAAATAAATAACACTCAAATCTTCCATCTTTGCACGTCTTTTTGCCACGTCTTTGCTATTCCAACCTGGAGATCGAATCTCATAGTGGTCCGAGGAAGATTCTTTATAAATAATTATTGTTGTTAAACCATCAATCGGAGCAAATACAGCGCTTCGTGTACCAACGACGATTTTCACACTTTTATTCAAGCACTCTAGAAAATTTCGATACCTCTCCTCACGAGGCATTGATGAAGTAAGTTTTAGGATTGAGCTCTCATCGCTGGCGAGCTCTCTAAGAATCTGATCTACATCCTTTTCATCAGGGGCAACAATGAGAACATTTCCTCTTTCGAGGGCACGGATTGCGATTGAGGCAGCTTGCTTTGCTGGCGAAACAAAAGGAGCCAACTGAATAAACCGTCCGGTTGCTTTCTCTTTACGTTGGTTCTCATGATGAACCAATTTACTAGCCTCACCTAGGGGTGCGTCTCTGATGAAATTCTTGTCCACGGATGCAACTCTGGAAGGGATCGCTGACCGGATAACATCCCAGGAGTTGCTTGCATAATCACGAGCAATTTGATCGATTAATCTGAGCGAACTATGGGTAGCCATGGGGTGCGGCGATAGTACTTTTGTAATGAACTTGAGAGCGCCAGCTCTTTCCGGTACAGCCGTTCGCTCGACAATTATTGCTTCGACTTCTTTGCTGCCAAAAGGAACCTGAATTCGCACGCCAATTTTTGCACTTTCTGAAAATTTCTCAGGCACTACATAGTCATAAAGTCCATCCAGGTGATAGATCCCTGTATCCACTCGTGCACGAACATAGGCAAGATCAGAAGCTTGGGGGCCTGAAGGCGCTGATGCAACTTCAGCCTTTAACCGAAAAAGCCTTGACGTTGCCACAAAACTTCTTTCTATTTTATTGCGTTTTGAAGTGCCGAAACTCGATCAGTGCGTTCCCAGGCAAATTCTGGGAGCTCACGTCCAAAATGTCCATATGCACTTGTCAGTGAATAGATCGGACGAAGTAGTTCTAAATCTCTGATTATCGCTGCAGGACGCAGATCAAAAGTAGTTAGCACAGCATCTTGAATCTTTGATACTGTAACAGTCTCAGTTCCGAAAGTTTCAACGAAAACTCCTACTGGTTGAGCCTTTCCAATTGCATAGGCAACCTGTACTTCACATCTCCTAGCCAATCCAGCAGCCACAACATTTTTGGCAACCCATCGCATGGCATACGCTGCAGAACGATCAACTTTAGAAGGATCTTTTCCGCTGAATGCTCCCCCACCATGGCGAGCCATTCCACCGTAAGTATCAACAATAATTTTTCTACCCGTGAGACCGGCATCTCCCATAGGACCACCAATAACAAAACGTCCAGTCGGATTAATTAGAGTTCTCAAATCATTTTTAGGTAGATCGATTAAATTTAGTATTGGATCGATTACATGTTTGATTACTTCAGGGGTTAATTTCTTAGCAACATCAACGTTTTCTGAGTGCTGGCTGGAAATAACCACAGTATTTATTGCAATAGCTTTATCACCATCATATTCAATGGTCACCTGTGTCTTGCCATCCGGCCTCAGATATTCAAGTTCCCCTGATTTTCTTACCTTAGTAAGTTGTTGAGCCAAGGCGTGGGCCAACCAAATTGGAAGGGGCATTAACTCTTTGGTGTCATCACAGGCATAGCCAAACATCAGGCCTTGATCTCCTGCGCCTTGTAAATCCAATGGATCCACAGCGGCAGAAACTCTGTGCTCATAAGCATCGTCTACACCAGCGGCAATATCTTGGGACTGCTGCCCAATTGAAATAGAAACACCGCAAGAGTTTCCATCGAAGCCTTTGTCCGATGAGTCATAGCCAATGTTCAAAACCGTGTCGCGTACTATTCCCATCACATCGGCATATCCATTTGTTGTTACTTCCCCTGCAACATGGACCTGTCCCGTAGTAATGAGTGTTTCCACTGCAACACGACTTGATTTATCTTGAGAGATCAAAGAATCTAGAACCGCATCAGATATTGCGTCCGCAATTTTATCTGGATGACCTTCAGTAACAGATTCTGACGTGAAAAGTCGTTTTGACATTTTTAACCTAACTGCCGGATGGCTTGATCAAGTAGAAGATTACCGAGAGCGTCTTTGGAGGTTTCCTTGACCGCTATATCCGCTTCATTGCGTATGAGTATCGTACCCATTGTTTCATCCTTACCGAATATAGCCCCGCCAGAAACATCATTTACATAAATAACATCAAGGCCTTTCCTCTCGAGTTTGCTTTTCGCCTCTTTGAGGTGATCTTTAGTTTCTGCGGCAAAACCGATGATGATTTGATGGGTTTTGCCTTTACTAACATCGGCTACCAGATCAAGATTTGGGACGAGTTCGATACTACCAAGCATTGATTTTTTGATTTTTTCAATAGCGTTCACCTTAGGTTTAGCATCGGCAACCGCCGCGCTCATAACTAGGATGTCACACCTAGGAAACTCAGCGATTAAAGCAACGTGCATCTCCTGCGCACTGTATACATGAGTGGTTTCTATGCCAACTACATCTTTTTCATCAATATTAGCCGCGATCAAATGCACCTTCGCTCCTCTTTTAATTGCGGCCCGAGCTATCGCTATTCCCTGTTTCCCAGAAGATCTATTTCCAATAAAGCGAACCGGATCAATATTTTCACGAGTACCTCCAGCTGTAACAAGAACTCTTTTTCCATTCAAATCCACGATATTTCCTGTCATCTGATCAAACTTACTGATAATCGAATCGGTCTCTGGGAAACGACCTGGCCCGATATCAGCACCTGTTAAACGACCCACATCTGGCTCCATAACATTGAACCCACGATTGCGAAGTATCTGCACGTTTGCAACCGTTGCAGGATCAAGCCACATTGATGGATGCATTGCAGGGACAAGCATTTTGGGTGCATTAGATGCCAAAACTAAATTTGTTAAAAGATCATCTGCCCGGCCTGCGGCTATTCTCGCAATCAAATCGGCAGTTGCTGGTGCGATGAGAAAATATTTGGATTTCTCAGCAAGGGCTACATGGGGAACTAAGTGAACATTTTCCCAAACTTCGACATTAACTGGTCTGCCTGAAAGGGCTTCCCAAGTCGCCTTACCTACAAAATTTAAAGATGATGGAGTTGGAACAACCGTTACTTGATAGCCACGATCTAAGAGTCTGCGAAGTAGTTCGCACGATTTGTAGGCGGCGATCCCGCCGCCAACTCCCAAAACAATTTCGGGACCGAGTTGTGACATGTTTGGACCTCGAAATTAAGAGAGGATTTATGCAGTCGGTTCTAGATTTTCAATCGTAAGCAAGCCTTCGTTAATCTCACGAAGTGCTATCGAAAGTGGCTTCTCATGAACATGCGTTTCAACTAGCGGCCCAACATATTCAAGCAAACCTTCACCCAGCTGAGAGTAATAGGCATTAATCTGACGGGCACGCTTAGCTGCATACAACACCAAACTGTACTTTGAGCCACTTTTATCTAGTAGTTCATCGATCGGTGGATTTGTAATGCCATCCATGAGTATCTCCGCTTCATCAATCAATTAGGAGGCCAACTCTATCAGTTTCTGGACTACGCTCTCGACCTCATCATTAATGAGAATTACGTCAAAGGATGAGGCGGCCTCTAGCTCTGCCTGTGCTAACTCAAGCCTTTGCGTTCTACGAACAGCATCATCAGTACCCCTGCCCTCTAATCGAGCAACTAACTCCTCCCAAGAAGGTGGTTCTAAGAAAACAAGGATTGATTTTGGCAGATGCTCTTTTACCTGTTTAGCACCAGCTATCTCGATCTCTAAGAGTACATTCTTTCCAAGCAATAACGCCTGCTCAACTTTATCTTGCGCAGTTCCATAGCGATTGCCAGCGAACTCTGCCCATTCAAGAAACTCACCGTTGTTTATCATTGTCTGGAAAATCTCATGTGAAACAAAATTGTAATCACGACCATCAATCTCATTACTTCGCGGATCTCGCGTCGTATAGCTCACGCTTACCCAAAATTCACCCACCTCACGCAACTTCTTTGCAACCGTACTCTTACCTACTCCCCCGGGTCCTGAGAGAACCAAAAGTTTTCCAGGAGTTAGAGCATGTGCAGATTTCATAAACTCATTTCTAATCTGGGTTATTTGATGTCGCCCAAGGCCCTTTACTCGACGGGTTGGCGAGATCTCAAGTCGCTCCATCAGCGTTAAAGCACGAACCTTTCCAACTCCCGATAAAGACTCCAGAAGTTCACGTACTCGCATATTGGCTACTGCTTCATCTGTTTTCGAAATCTCTAAGATCTGATCAATGGAAAGTGATCCAGATTTAAGCTGGGCCTTCACGATCGCTCTACGTTTTCTAGAAATTCCCGCCTTTTCAAGCGCCCTCAAACGTTGTTCATCGGTCAAACGTGGAGGTAGTGCCATAGGAGAAACTTACTCTTTTATTAAAATCTGCGCCGCAATCTCAGCAGCAGCTTCTCGCATTGCCGCACTTCCATTTACCCAACTCTGCGTGATCGGGCGACCGATAACAACTAAGGAGGCACCAGAGGAGATCGCATCAAAGGGCGTCATCGTTCTGACTTGATCATCAGCTTTATTTGATCCCGCTGGTCTCACACCCGGAGTGATAATTACTGGTCCAGTTCCAATAGCGTTTCGAATCGCAGAAATCTCTAATGGGGAGCAGACGATTGCGCGAGCTCCCGATGCAGTTGCTAATTCTGCAAGTCGGACTGCAGTTTCTAGGGGAGGTTTTTCAAATCCAATTGATTTTAAATCGGTCCCATCCAAGGAAGTTAATACAGTTACACCTGTGATAAAAGTATTCGGAATAGCCTCTACTGCTGCCTTAATCATCGCCGCACCACCAGAGGCATGGACCGTTAAATACTTTGGCGATAAATCAGCAATTACTTTAGTTGCCCCACTAACAGTATGTGGAATGTCATGAAGTTTCAGATCCAGAAAAATATCTGAATCCGTTTCATCCTTGATCGCGCGAACTCCATCGCTACCAAATGTTAAGAAGAATTCAAGGCCCAATTTATATACCGAGATCGAATCCTGTGTGGCTTTTACCCACGCTATAGCGGTCTTAAGATCAGAGGTGTCAACTGCAAGAACAATGGGCGCCTTACTCATGGGGTGCATCTTCCGCGCGATGTGCGTAGCCGACAGCATCCTTCAATGATTTAAAACCTCGGTCGATCAACATCTGTTTCAACTCACTTTGAATCGACATAATTGCAGTTGGATTACCAAAGCTAGCAGTACCGATCGAAACTCCGCTTGCTCCGGCCAGAATCATTTCTAATGCATCTTTCCCATTTGCAATTCCACCCATACCTAAAATGGGAGTTTTTGGTAATGCCGCATGCACTTGGTAAACCGCTCTGACTGCAATAGGTCGTATCGCAGGGCCCGAAAGCCCACCAGTTTTACCTCCCAATTGTGGTCGCATCGTGTTCACATTTATCACCATTCCAAGAACGGTATTGATCAAAGCAAGACCATCGGCGCCTGCATCCACCACGCCGCGCGCAATCGAGACCAAATCTGTTACATCAGGAGAAAGTTTCGCGATGATTGGTAGCTCTCCACCCAACGTCCTTCGCACCCCATCGATTACGCGCCGAGACGCGTCCGGATCACATGCAAAAACAAGGCCACGATTTTCAACATTCGGACAAGAAATGTTGACTTCGACTGCACTAATTCCTGAAACTGATCTAAGTTTTCTTGCCAACGTTGAATACTCTTCGATTGTTTCGCCAGCGATCGAAACGATCACTCGTGCTTTTTGCTCAACTAGATATGGAATGTCTTGTGCTAAAAATGCATCTATTCCGGGTCCTTGCAAACCAATCGAGTTGAGCATTCCACTCGGAGTCTCAGCCATTCGAGGTGTTGGTCGCCCGGGACGTAAACGAGACATCACAGATTTCGTTACTACTCCACCCATTTCTCGCAATGGA
>Ga0209768_10000208_pt1 | contig 39762 bp, 42 predicted proteins | sample LauGreSBDMM110SD_3_FD_187564 | JGI IMG/M metagenome (GOLD analysis project Ga0209768, IMG submission 187564) | Freshwater lake microbial communities from Lake Michigan, USA - Sp13.BD.MM110.SD (SPAdes) (version 2) | ecosystem: Environmental > Aquatic > Freshwater > Lake | place: Lake Michigan... | reverse complement strand
CCTGGCAACAATGAGAGCGTTCCGCTTGGCTGAACCGTGGTGAGCCTAACTGATTCGGGAAGGTTGTGTTCCTTTGAGAATTTCTCATCAAATGCTCTGAGGTTTTCATATCCCTTAGACAACCACGAAACCTGAGTCTCTGTGGCTTGGAGTATTCCAGAAACATTCTGACCTAGTCGGGCATTCTTTTTCACAATGTCGGTCGTCTTTTGGTATGGATACTCTAAGCGCGTGACCTGCTTCTGAACCTTATAGAGAAGTTCTGATATTTCACAGAACTGCTTCTCTGAGGTGATGTTCGGAAGGTAGATAGTTGCCAAATTGCAAGACTCGCCATCGGCTAGACCTATCTCAGCACAAGGGTTGAAACCCTCAATAGAGGGGTCAGGACGCTTCTCACCGAGACGCCCGTACATACGTGCCAATTTGCGGTTCACGAGGCCGTAGGGCTCGCCAGTGCCGTCGTAGCCCTTCCAGAGCTCAGGGAGGATCTCTTCGTAGGCATCGGCGTAGATGCTGTTGTTTGAGTTTGCTCGCCATGCTGGGATTGAGCCGGTAGCCCAGTTCTTTGCCCTTATGAAAAGAACATCATCTGGGTCACCAATGGCAATCTGTGCCGAACGACGTGATGAGCCGGATACGACGATGCGACCAATAATATTGGCAATATCAAGCACATCAATAGAGCGAAGTTTTTTGCCCTCTCGGTTCTGAAGCACTTTGGAAATGTCCTCAATACCGTCAATCAGCGCCTGCGGTCCAGAAGCAGTGCCGCCGAATGTCTTGAGTGGTGCGCCGTACTGACGAATCAAAATGGTTGAGTAAGAGAAAGATCTTCCAGTTTCAAAAAATGACTTGAGGGTGCTGTGAAGCAATCTTCTCCACCCCGACCTGCTATCGGGGACAATGATGTCGGCATCGTTGGTTCTTTCGTGCGTAATAGACACACCGGACTTAACCTTCGGCAAGTCGTGAATCTTTGAGCGCTCCACCGAGAAGCCGACCCCACCACCAAGCATGAGGTAGTCAAACAGTAATTCAAAGTCTTCAATCTTTTCAATGTTCGTGAAATAGCAGTTGTTTAGCGAGGTTCCGTTGAATTTTTGAACGAGAGGGGTGCCGAGTTGCCACAGTGCTCGACCAGAAAGAGAGCAACGAAGGTTGTACATGTGATCAAACAATTTTTCTGCATCTTTTTCGGAAAGCTTTGCGCCTATTTCAACTGCACCATTGACCGCACGGGTGCATGTTTCCAACCAGGTTTCATTTCGACCTAGTTCCTCAATGAAACGACTGTATGTCCGGAGATAAACAATTTCTCCGAGCCCACCAAATCCCCACGGTGGCGTAACTGCTTTGTAAGAGTCAATAAATGATTGCTGTAACGCCATGATTCCCCCTCGGGTGAATTGATAAATATTGATAATGAAAATAACCCAAGAGGGCACCAAGATATTACTTGACGATTCCGAGTTCCCTCGCTTTTGACAAAGGAATTTGATCGCCCTTCCTGTGGATAAGTACCCGTGCTTTTGTGTACGGAGTAATTGCCCTTTCTTCCGTGATATCTTCCTCAACCAATATCATTGGTTCGCTACCAATCAAAACTTTTGGTAGTTGAATATTCGGAAGATCCACATCGCCACTAGAACAATCCCCTGTTGGATGTCCACAGACTGGACACGGACGCCTGTCGGCTGCTGATATTTCTATGTCCCCAAACATTCTTGACTTAGTCAATCCCGAACTGTCGGGTCCATTTCTAAATGGGTGTGTCCAATCCATCCGTCAAGTTTACTATTCATTCACTAAAATCTTGGTCAGAAAAGTCGTACAACTGGAATCCTGCATTGGCAATCTGTTGAGCCATCTCTTCTCTCATGTCTGTACTAACTTCTCTGTCTACGGTTTCAGAAACAACCCTAATCAAGAGGGCTGGGAATATACTTTCCCTAAACAACCTCGATGCTTCGTTGGGTGTGGCTACCATTTTGTGCCAAACAACCTCTTTGGCTGCATATGAATATGGCATTGCAACAACTGTTATTTTAGGCTCACCATCAAATGTGAAAGCATGCGATAATGTAATACATTCTGAAACGCCCTCGTTTTTGATGAAAGCATCTCTCAGGTTTTTCCCACTTGTGGCTATGGGGTCGTAGGACAGAAAACCCTCTGCCACCATGGTTAGTTCATCAATCCCCCAGAACTGGCGAAGGGCTTGGCAAATCTTTGCAGACTTATCAAAGCGATCATAGAGATCCAAGTTCATGAGGTCGTAGTCCATTTGGGCCATAACGGCTAATTCGTTGTGTTTCCAGCCAAAGAAGGTGAAGGGCAGATCCTCGCCAATACCGGCTTCCTTGACCCTCTTCATCTTTGTATGTCTGTACGAGGTGGTCAAAAGAGCCATTTTCTTGGCATCGTCCCCGTACTCGTCTTCCATACGACGAAGCTAGCGCATGGAGGTGCGCCACAGAGAAAGGTGCTTATGTAGAATGACCGTTTATGACAAACAAAAAACCAACCAAGAACAAAACTGCCGCTAAGCCTCAGGCCAAAAAGCCTGTTGCAAAGAAAGCAGTAGAAGCAAAAACCCCGAAAACAGAAACAGTGAACATTCGAATAGAGACACACGAAGCAGGACATGCTCATGCTGTCGCTGCTGCCACAAGCAGTGCGCCTACTCCAAAAAAGAAAAGTCTTTGGAGAAGAATCTTCGGTTTCGGTTTCTAACACCAAATACACTCTAAACTGAGTGTATGAAACTAAATGTTGCTTACTCGGATCGGATGCTTCCGTGGCACCGGCTTGGCACACCCGTACCCCATGGGGCAACAGTAGAGCAAATGCTGGATGCTGCATCGTGTAATTACGATGTTTTCACAACCAATGTTGCCGCCGTGGATGCAAACGGAAACATGTTGTTTGATTCATTCGGTAAGCCGATAATCATTGAGGACTCTCGCGCTACCGTTCGCTCCAATTCTGATGGCTCGTTCAAAGGCATATCAACAGTGGGGACACGGTATGTCGTTCAGCAAAATCGGGAAGTTCTAGATCGTGCTGTATCTGTTGCGAAAATAATGAACAGTCAACGACCAGATCAAGACGTCCGAGTTGATGCCTGTGGAACCATCGGTGGGGGCAGGGAGTTCTTTGCAACCATTCACTTGGGTTCAAGCATTGTTGATCCAACCGGAATAGCCGACAAACTTGATGAATATCTAATTGTCAGAAACGGTCACGACGGAAAAACTCCAATAACTTTTGTAAACACACCCATCCGTGCTGTCTGTAAAAATGCCGTGCTGATAGCGGTCAATGAGGCAACGAAGAAAGTGACTGCCCGTCACACCAAGAATGCTGACACCGTGGTAAACGACGGAATGGAGGTCGCCAAACAGTGGTTGAGTCTTTCCAAGAGAACCAAGATCATCGCCGAAAAGATGGTCACGATAGAAGTCCAAAACAATGATGTTGTAGCAGATGCCGCACATCAAATACTTTTCCGAACAACTGGCAAGAAAAGTCAGAAACATCTTGACCTGGCCGTTGATTCAATTGTTGGACTCTACGGAAGCAATAGAAATTCGGCCCGTTTTGGTAGAAATGGTTGGTCTCTTTACAATTCTATTATTGAATACCTAGATCACGAGAGGGAAGCCGACCCAGCCGATAGAGCAGAAACAACCATGGATTCAACATCTTGGGTCAGTAAAAAGAAACTTGTAGCAGCCGAATACGTGCTTGCACTGCCTACCGACAAATATGTGGGATGATGTACATGTCGAAAGAAATGGGGTCGGTATGTCAGCAGAAAAAGACGGCGAAGCAGGCGAATTCCAGCACGACTCCGTGTTTGACTACCTTGCCGAAGCGATGGATGGCGAGTCACTTCTGGCCTTTGAATACCGCAAGGATGTGTGTTTGCTTTTAGCAGGCAAAATCAAAACAGAGTTTGGCATTGAGGGATTATGCGAACTCATTTCTGGTATAGACACCACTGCTGGCTGGATTAGTGACATTTTGCTTGAATCAAGCGACATTGATGATGTCCTGTTTGAAGAGCACGGTATATATGTAGAGGAATCAATCAACCTGGCTAAAAAAACCACAGCCATGAAAAAGTTTCAGAAATCTTTGTGGGCATCAAGAAGAAGGTATGCCAAAATGATGGCTGATGAGATTTATGCAAACTCTATTAGTAAAAAAGTTGACTAAAAAACCGACCACGAAAAAACAAATCTAACTGATGACCACCAAAAGGGCCACTGCCCCCAAGATGGCAGTTATTCGCGTTGACAGAATTGGTGGATGGGGTGCTGTGAACTACCATCATTCACTTGAATGCTCGCACACCGAGGTTCGTAGAAGATGCGCAAACGTCGGAGATCGCATTGCTTGCGTGAGATGTCAAGAGGTATTGGAGCGACGGGCGGCGTTAGCGGGTGTAGCACCCACAAACCAAATCTCCAACACAGATGAGTCTATTGCAGCAGAAATGACACAAGAATCGCGCATAAAAGCCAACATCGCATCAATGCTTGGTATTCCAGCAGACACCATAGAGGTCGCACTTGCCCCAACTCGTCAAATCGTAATTTTTCTTTCCCCGCAGGAGGTGACTAGACTTTCGGGAACTTAGAGGGGGAAAAATGTTTGAAGCAGCAGCATGTGCCGGACAACCAACCAACTGGTGGTTTCCAGAAAGAGCTGGCAAGACGAATGTAGAAATGCGTTTGATTTTTGCCAATACAAAAAAGGCTATTTCAATTTGTAAGACTTGTGAGAGCGTCGGCGAGTGTTTGCAGTACTCAGTTGATAATCACGAAACTGGTATCTGGGGTGGCATGGGTGAAAAGTCGCGCAAGCGGGCGCGAAGAATGTTGCTCAACGGCAAACCAATGAATGTTGTTCTTTGGGAACTGAATGGAATTGATATACCGTGATACCCGTAACGGATCTTCTAACTCGTCTTGAGGGCGTAAAGGGCGGGAATGGACAATGGAGTGCTCGTTGTCCGTGTCGGAATGACGACAACAACCCATCTCTCTCAATTGCTGAGGAAAATGGGCGAATCCTTATGCATTGCCACCGAGGCGATGGGTGCGATGTGTTCAAAATATGCGAAAGCATGGGGGTGAAAGTTTCTGACATCATGCCCGTTGACCCCACGCCACAGAAAAGTGGTTTAACTCTCGTAGCCACCTACGACTACATAAGTCAAGACGGCGAAATCCTGTTCCAAAAAGTTAGATACCTAGATGAGGCTGGTAAAAAAACCTTCCGTCAACGTCGCCCAAAGAGTGGTGGTGGCTGGGAATACGATCTCAATGGAATACCGAAAATTCTTTACAATCTTCCTGCCGTTCTCGCTGCAAAAGAAAACAAAATTCCAATACTCGTCGTCGAGGGTGAAAAAGATGTAGACACTTTGTCTCAGCTTGGGATTACAGCAACGACCATGCCCGGTGGTGCTGGCAAGTGGCTTGACATACACACTGAGGCACTCGCAGGTGCGACCGTAGACGTTATTGCCGACAACGATCAAGTTGGTAGGGAACATGCCGCAAAAGTAACCCAAGCACTACTGGATGCTGGATGCGATGTGGCTGCATTTGTTTGCCCTTCGGCGAAAGACATAACCGACCACATTCGTGCTGGTGGAAAAGTTACCGAACTCATTCCCCTTGACGGATCTCCCGTAGTGCTGGAGAGGGATAGTCGAGACGATGCGATTGATGCAATTGCCGACTTGCTTGGCAGTGACGCAAAGTCTGCCGAGAAGTTGGTTCGGATAAGAATGATTGCAAACGGCTCTGCTGCCGACATGCCTTTAGATCAAGGACGGCTTGTTTTTTTGCCAGAGTTCGTAAGGGAAAAAGATGACAATAATTACGAGTGGGTAATCCCTGGACTTCTTGAGAGAAGTGAACGAGTTATTATTGTCGCCGCCGAGGGAGTGGGAAAGACCATGCTGGCCAGGCAGGTATCAATTCTTTCTGCATGCGGTTTACACCCTTTCTCCTTTCAGCCAATAAAACCCATTCGCACACTGTTCGTTGACCTTGAGAACCCCGAGCGAATAATCAAGAGAATATCTAGAAAGATATTTGAAGAGGCATTAAAGGTAAGCAGAATGACCGAGGAACCGCAGGCTCACTTGTTCATGAAGCCAGCAGGTTTGGATTTACTCAAAGCTGGCGACAGGGCTCTCTTGGAAAAACGCCTCGAAGAAACTAAACCCGATTTGATATGTATAGGACCGTTGTATAAATCGTTTGTTGACCCTGGTGGCAGAACATCAGAAGCAGTTGCTATTGAGATAGCCAAATACCTTGACGACATACGCACTGCCTACAAGTGTGCACTCTGGATTGAACACCATGCCCCACTAGGAAGCACGATGGCAACCCGCGATTTGCGACCATTTGGTTCCGCAGTTTGGTCAAGGTGGCCAGAGTTTGGTTTAGCTCTCCATCCAACAATGGGTGGTGCTTACCAATACGACGTCAAGCACTTCAGGGGAGCCAGAGATGAGAGACCATGGCCTTCAGTTATTGCTCGTGGTCGGCAGTTCCCGTTTGACACAATCTCCTTCATTGAGGTCGCCTCGCACTGAAATGGTGTTGACTGTGCCAACATAGACATATGGAAATCACCAAACCAATGAACCGCGAATTACTTGCAGAGCGCGATGCTCGCATTTTTGCTCTCAAGAAGGCTGGAGTGTCCAGTCGAGAGATAGCCAAGCGATTTGACATGACAACTTCGGCAATCAGCAAAGCCATTCAGCGACAACTCGAAAAACTCAATCAAGAGAGTCGTCTGAATTATGTTGAAGTACTCAGGATGGAGCTGGAGAGGCTTGACGCACTTCAAGCATCAATATGGCCGATGACCCAAAACAGAAAACAAGCCAATCCAGACGGATCTGAGATTGCGATTGAGCCAGACCTCAAGGCTGTCCAGCAGGTATTGTCTGTCATGGACAGACGGGCAAAGCTATTGGGAATGGATCGCATGAGCGTGAATGTGAGCCTTGGTGACTCGTCATCGGTTGCAGGGCAGGTAAAAGTCGCACTCGCTGGATCGGAAAAAACTGCCTCTGAGATTGACCTTCACTCGCCAGAGCAGGATGCCAAGCGACTCATAGCATTGATGATTAAAGCAGGAATACTACCGATGGAGGAGCTTACTGCTATAGCATTGAGCAGCGGGGTGATTATAGATGCAGAAGAAGTTGTGGACACAACCATCGGAGGGGACGGAACAAGCGATGAATGAGGTCGTATCTGAAATGACCGACATGAACATTAGGCCAGTTATGCCGACCGACGACGAGCCAGGTGGTCCAGCAGACAAGCAACTAATGGTTCGGTGTACTCAACCAGAAAAAGATTTGTGGAAGCAAGCAGCAGATGCCTGCACTGAAACATTGGCATCATATGTTCGCAGGGTGCTAAACGAAAATGCCCAAAAAGCAATCTCTTGTTCTCACCCTAAACAGTTTGTCAAATTTTACCCATGGGGAAACCCGCAGTTCTTTTGTGTCCTGTGCAACATGAGAATAGACATGAGCCAAATAGGTGAGTAAATAGACTTCTAAATACTTTGCGTGATGTGTAAAGAGTGAAGGTGCTTGACCAGCTACCTGCCGTGGGCTAATGTTTGGTTTATGAAAGTTCTCAGTCTTTTTTCCGGCGTGGGTGGATTCGACATGGGCCTCGAGGCGGCGGGTTTTGAAACGATATTCCAATGCGAGTGGGACAAACATTGTACGAGAGTACTAAATAAGCATTGGCCGCATGTTCCGAAGTGGGGCGATGTTTCCACCTTGACTGGGGCGCACGTTATTGCACAAGCAGGTCCACCAGATGTCGTTGCATGGGGGTCTCCGTGCCAGGACCTCTCCGTTGCTGGCAAGCGCGCTGGACTCGCTGGTGCCAAATCGGGTTTGTTTCACGACGGCATACGCATCATCAAAGAAATAAGGGAGCTAACAAATGGTCAATATCCAAGATTCTCTATTTGGGAAAACGTCCCAGGAGCACTGTCTTCCAACGGAGGCGCTGACTTCGGGGTTGTCCTCGACGAAATGGCTGAGGCAGGGGCACTGGAGCTTGAGTGGTCAGTCCTGGATGCTCAATTCTTCGGAGTCGCCCAGCGCCGAAGAAGAATCTTCCTGCTTGCTGTCTTCAGTCCTTCAGACGCCACAAGAAGTAGAGGCAAAATTTTTCCTGTCGCCGAAGGCGTGCCAAGGAATACTAAGGCGCGCGGCAAGAAGGGGCAAGGTGTTGCCACCACAGTTACAGGAAGCACTCCATCAGGTAGCGATAAAGGGAGAGCAACTGCATTCCAGCCAGGAATGATGATTCGGGCCTCAGGTGGCACATGGGATGAGCAGGCACCAACACTTCGTGCCGAATCCAAGAGCGGAGATAATTCTCCTCATGTCATGCACCCATTTGTGAAATCTAGGCATGCAAAAGATTCCGAGGATTATGAAACATGGGTGGACGGAGTAGTTTCCCCAACCCTGAACACATTTGAAAACCACAGCGACACTAGAGCGACGGTGACGGTGGTTCAACAAGACACAGTGAATGATGTTGCGGCAACAATCACTGCGAACTACAGAAAACACATAACCAATGCAATGGCAGAAGAGGGAAACCTCGTTCCGGTGACGGTAATTGATCGGGCCGCGTTCAATCAAGGACCGAATGCCAAGTACGACACAATCATAAGAGAGGACACAGCTATCCCTGCTCTCGTTGCTCGTGGTCCGCATGCCGTAGGGCAGCAACTCAGCGATGAAGAAGAAATTGTTTTCCATGCACACAGACAAGACGGAGTTCGCTTACAGGAAAATGGAACAGTGAATACACTGACTGCCTTTATGGGCACTGGTGGACTTAATACGCCGATGGTGGCGCAAAATGGGAGACCAGCAACTGGACTTGAGCCGGGTGCGATGTCACGACTTGAATCGCCTCACTACTGGGAGGAGATGTCCCCAACACTGCGAGCACAAATGGGCGACAATCAAGCCGCTGTTGCTTTACCGATTGAAGTGGGCGAGTGGTGGAATGGCTCTCAGGTCGCAGATGTTCTGACAGCAACATCCGATGATCAGCGCATGCCCGACAAACAAAGATTCCAAGCTGTTCTCCAAGCAGTCCCAATTCAAGATGGACGAGAAATAGAAAAGAATCAGAATGGTATGGGTGTCGGGGAATCTGGCGATGCTTCCTACACCATTGATACAACTGGTGCTCAATCGGTTGCCTATTCGGTGCGAGAAGATGCAATCGCAGACACATTCAGTGCCACTCCAGTTGACGTTGCCAACTCCGTAACGGCGTTACAGCCCTCACCGCAGTCGCACCACGCACAAACCTTTATAACTCAGCCGACAGATGAACCCATGTATTCATTTGACACTCAATTCGGAAGCAATGCAGCCGTGTTTGAAGGTCAATCACCGACACTCAAATCAACCCAAGCCCCAGCAAGTGTGGCTTACCAGTACGACGGCTACAACCAAAAACTTGAAGTCGGTGACGGCATATATAGGTCACTCAGGGTCGGCAGAGATCCAAGCGATTTCGTTATGCAGGAAAGAGCAATGATTATCAGGCGCCTAACACCCCTGGAATGCGAAAGATTAATGGGATGGCCAGATAATCACACCAGATACGATGCCGAAGACAAATTGATGCCCGATACCCAGAGATACAAAATGTGCGGGAATGGTGTTGCTTCACCCGTAGCCAAATGGGTGGCAGAACAGATCAAAAAGGTCTACCTAGGACAGCAGCCAGAAAATCTAGGGAGTGTCTGAACGAACCTCGGTGGTGGATCCTTCTTGGGTTCCTCCTGCGATGGGGTTGACTGCCCCGTCAAGGATTGTTCCTCCGAGTTCCCCTCCTCCAATGTTGAGGGTGTCGGCGTATTCGTCATAGTTCCATTGTCTCACACCATGGTGTCTTTCAATTAAGTCCAATACAGCCGCATTCGGAGTGCCACCCCTACCTATTTTCTCTGCTTCCTCTGAACCCCAAAATTCGACTGCGTCCCCATCATCGCCAAACATGTATTCGGAGTACCCCTCGGACCACATCCAGCCTGCTTCTGCATTTGGTACGGCATGCCAATCGCCACCCTCATAGACCCCTGAATAACGCGACTGAACGACCATTATCGGGTAAAACTCTATTAGCTGGCTCATGAAACTATTCTACACAGGTTCCTTGGATATGCCAAGGGAAATGTATCATTGAGGGAATGGTCTTACCAAAAAACTTTGATAACCCCGATGAAGCATTTGCCCTTGCTAAGGCTTATGCGAAATACAGAGAACAACGGGTTCTCGGTGTGAATCGGAAAATTCAGGACGGACTCAAGGAAGATACGGAGAAGGAAAATGACACGACCAAGTGACGAGAGCGGAAGTGACGCCGCAAAGTGGTGGAACGAAAAGAGTCAAGAAGATCTTGACAAACTCGAATTCCTTCAAAAAGAAATGATGCGCGCCATGCGCGATAAAAACAAAATGGTACCCGGCGATGACGAAGAGGACATGGGTCCTCCAGACTTGCCAGAAGACGATGACGAAGACATGGGTCCACCAGATATGCCAGAAGACGACGAAGACGGCGAATACGACGAAGACGAAATGGCACTTGAACCAACCGATCGAGAAATGGACATGCAGGATCGTATGGCCTCTCGACGAGACATGGCAAGACGACGACCAAAGGCTCGTGGTCGTGCCGCAGGAATGATGAAATCGGGTGCTCCACGAGATGTAATGAGTAAAGCACTTAGGGCAGAAATGGAACTCAAGAGAGCGTTCTCACCAGAGAAGCGTCGTGACCTCGCACAACAAGGCATGGCACTTCCAGACGGATCGTTCCCAATCGTTACATCAACTGACCTCAAAAATGCAATCATGGCTTTTGGTAGAGCGAAGAATAAGAGTGCTGCAAAGCGCCACATCATTAAGCGAGCAAGGGCACTCAAGAAAGTAAACCTGATTCCAGAAAACTGGGCTACGAAAGATGCCAAGGGTCATGGAATGTCTATGGGTCCAATGAGTGACCCAATGATGCCGATGCCAAAGAAAAAGAAAAAGATGCGCTACGGCGAAAAAGAAGCAGACATGGCAGAGATGGAAGATGACGAAATGACGTCACCAATGAGCCGTGAAGAACTGATGGCAAGAATTTTCAAGAAAAAGAAAAAGAAGCCAGGCATGCACAAAATGCCTGACGGCTCCATGATGGCAGACGAAGATATGCCAGAAGACGAAGCCGAATACTAAAAATAGTTTAGGTTTTTCTGGGGGTTTAAGTGGCAACCAATCGCAAAGATGTTTATTCAGGCATGGTCACTGGACCAGTTGCGGGTTTTAGTCGGGTCAGTCGAGAGAAGGACATCGTGACACCCCCGATGCGTAGTGGCCCTAAAAAGAAAAACCGTACTTACACGAAACCCAAACGAGCCACTAGTTCAAGTTGGCCAGAAGTTGAAAAAACCAAGAGTTTGGGTATGTCTGATTTGAAACAAAAATCATTTGAGCGGTCACTTCAAAAAAGACTTGACTCAATTGACGACGATGTTCTTGATGTGTTGTTCCCAGAAGGAAGCACCAAGTCTATCGACAAGTTTGTTGCTGGCTTAGACGAGAAGTGGCTATTTGATGGCATCGGTGGATACATCCGTAGAGCACTTAAAAACCGACGACGTAGCAAAAGAAAAGCAAGAAAAGCAAAATCCGACTTTGGTTCACAAATCGTCACCAAGGCAAAAACTGGACCGTGTTGGGCTGGATACGAACAAATCGGAATGAAAAAAGGCAAGGGTGGGAAAATGGTTCCCAACTGCGTTCCAATTGGCAAGAAGTCTCTTGATGGGCCAAGATTACGCGATCCCAAGGGTGGTCTTACCGCCGCCGGTCGCGCGCACTTCAAACGCACCGAGGGTTCAAACCTCAAACCTGGCGTTAAGGGTGCCGCAGACACACCAGAGAAAATGAGACGCAAAGGTTCGTTCCTCACAAGGTTCTTTACTAATCCATCAGGTCCAATGGTGGGGGATAATGGCAAACCAACACGCCTTGCCCTTTCGGCGGCCGCATGGGGTGAGCCTGTGCCAAAGAATAGATCCGATGCCGCAAAACTGGCAGCCAAAGGCCGCAGACTATTAGAGCGCTACGAGAACACAAAGAAGAAAGACGACTTTTTTTCACTAGAAGAAAAACAACTACCAGGACAGACGGTAGGTCAGCAGAGTGGTGGAAGTATCGGAGGAAGTAGCTCCACAGATGCCATTGACCATGACGGCGACGGAATGATCAATGACGGAACCCCAGAGGAAACAAGAGCTCCCTACAAACGCTCAAGCGATTCCGGATACGAGAAGCAAAGAAGAAAGTTTGTACGAGAACAACTCAGAAGGCAAGGGATACAAGCTCATAGAAGAGTTTCGGATAGAAGCAAAGAAGAAAGAGACGCCCGCGCAAGAGCTAGGGCCGCTTATGACAAAGTCCTAAGAGATGGACAGGGCAAGCCTGTTGCTGATGGACTACCGAAGGGGCCAAAGTATCCGCCAGGCCAGTCTGTTCCGAAGAATTATCCACCCGGTCAAAAGCCTCCATATAAAAAACCAGAAAAGCCGCGCGACCAAAAGCCAGCCGATAGATACCCAAACCCTGAAAAGAAATATCCACCAGGCCAGAAACCTTCAGCACCAAAGCCATCCGACAGAAAGCCGGCTGACAGGTACCCAAACCCAACGCGTCCAGATAGAAAACCAGCAGATAGATACCCAGAACCAGCGCGTCCAATACGCCCGGAAGATGGCGTAAATAACAGACCAAAGCCAAGTCCTAGGAGTCCTTCTGCAACGAGACCTGGTGCTGACCGCTCTGAGCCACGAACCGGTCCTTCGGCGACGCGCCCTGGGGCTGACCGTTCCGAGCCAAGACAATCGGACAGAAAGCCTGCCGACAGATACCCAGACGCGCCACGTGGGATTCGTCCTGGCGATGGCATTAATAATAGACCAAAGCCTTCAGTTCCAAAGAGAACACCAGGCAACAACGGATTACGCAGGTCCTAAAGAAAAGGTAGTCATGAGTCAAACTTGGGGTGAATACACGGGCAAAGTTGCTGGCTTTCGCTTCAAGGATGTATCAAACGGTTCGCACGATCCGTCAGGACACGAAAAGCTAGGTGGTCCTTTGGAGAAGCCTTACTACGCACCAGCAGAACAAGATTTCATCAGCGCCATGCAGAGCATTGCTAATAGGTACGGGAAGCTCTCAGACAAAGACGACAATGGAATATATGTTGGTTACGCAAGCCAGAAAGACAATGACGTATACAAAATAGGTGTTTACTGTGCCCATTGCGCACACTACGAGTCAAAAAGTGTGTGTAAAATAATCAAAGCAAAAATTGAACCGGGTGGAAAATGCAGACTTGCCGCCATTCCTTCAGAGTATGTGACGGTCAGAAAAACAGTAAAGCCAGGCTATAGAGAAAACACTCGATAAGTAGTAATTGGCAAAAATAGCCCAATAACCGTGTATTCATTGGGTACCGTTTTGGGGTAATTTATATGTCATACTTAATCCGTATCCAAGAGATACAAATTACCCTCACCAACTAAAAGGAACCAAAAATGTCAACAGCCGCTCTCTCACCAAGCACAATCACCATGACCATTCCTGGTGGTCTTGCAACAACCAGCATTGTCACAATGGCAATGCCGTTTGCTGGAAGAATCACTGACGCTTGGGTTGCTGTAACCACAGCACCAACAACTACAGCACTCACAGCAGACCTCAAAGTAGGTTCTGATGTCGCAGCAGCATTCTCAATTGCAGCAGCAGGAACTTCGGATCAAGGAACACTTACCGCCGCCAACTGTGACTTCGCAGCAGGCGATCTCGTCAGCCTTGACGTATCAGCTGTTGGTTCTGGCACCGCTGGTTCAAACATGACGGTTGCGTTCACTGTAACCGAGGGCTAAACAAACCCTTCAGCAACAAAATTTTTCCCCCAATTGCTTCGGTGACTTGGGTTCAGCCAGTCATCTCTTTGCGGGGATGGCTGGCTTTGTTTATATAGGGCTACTAGTGCTAAAATCGCATAATGCCAGAACTCTGCGAACCGCCAGCATGCCTAGTGGACGGCAATTGCACAGAAACTTTGCTTGGGTGGGACCCGACAGAAGGGACAATAGCGCCATGACAGCCAAATACTTAACAGGAATCGATGTCTCCCAATATCAAGGCAACATTAACTGGAAAAAAGTTAGAGACGCAAAAATAGATTTCGTACATATGCGCTCAAACGTGGGGACCAAGCAAGACACCCATATGAAAGATTACTGCTCAAAGGCTGGGTTGCCTTTTGGGCTTTACGTCTACATTAAGCCAGAAGAAGATGTCGTTACGCAAATGCGAATGATGTTAGATAATCATAAGCAAACTGGCGCAAATCTTATTCCACAAATAGACATTGAACATCATGGCGACAAAAAACCCAAAGAACTAAAAACGATTGTCCGTACTTGTATCAAGATGGCTACCGACGAACTCGGCAAACCGCCATCGGTTTATACCTACCCTTCTTTCTGGAACTCTCATGTAACGCTAAAGAAGGGCGTCGAGCAGTGCCCGTTGTGGGTCGCCAGGTATGTCTATTACTCTGCTGAAGAATTCAAAACCAACCCTGTACCAAAAGATGTTTCACTATGGGATGAGTATGCGTTTCAACCCCAAAAGAACCCAGCCGCAGTTAAGGGCTGGAAAACATGGGATGTTTGGCAATTTGCCGCCAACCACAATCAGGCTGGCAAAAAGTTCGGCATGGAGTCTGCTCACCTTGACCTGAACATAATGAGAGAAGAATCTATGGAAAGGTTCAAGTTATGAAAATTACGCAAAACAAATGAAAGTATGGATTGACCAAGACCTATGTACTGGAGATGGACTATGCGCGGAGATAGCACCAGATGTCTTTACGATGATGCCAGACGGTTTGGCATATGTAAAAGAAGGCGACAAGATATTTGCCTCATCTGTGGGAAACCCAGAAGGCGCAGCCGGTTTAGCATCCTTCTCGGACGACAGGCTTGATGACGTAATTGAATCAGCAGAGGAATGCCCTGGTGAATGTATCTTTATCGAGCCTTAGCGGCTGAGTCGTTCCCTCTCAAAGTTAATCCATTCTTGTTTGGCAGTAGTGCTACCGTATGACTCGTAATTGTTTACGGCACCCATCATCCCTTTATGCAACGAAACGACCAATACTGTTAAAACAATGAGGAATATCATGTCTGACAGTATCGCACATTTATTATAAATTATCAGATAGTTTTATCTGGAAATTGGTCACAGTGTTAGTATTTGGAGATGATAAGAACTGGTAACTGTATAGATTTGATGTCGGAATTAGCCGACAACTCAATAGATGCAGTGGTTACTGACCCACCCTATGAACTTGGTTTCATGGGGAAGAGTTGGGATGCGAGCGGAATTGCCTACAACACCGAGGTATGGAGACAGTGCCTGCGAATACTAAAACCGGGCGGACACCTCTTGGCTTTTGGTGGTTCACGAACATATCACCGTCTCGCTTGCGCTATCGAAGATGCTGGATTTGATATTCGTGATCAAATTATGTGGGTTTATGGATCTGGGTTTCCGAAGTCAATGAATATCGGTAAAGCAATAGATAAAGCATCAGGCGCTACACGCAATGTTGTTGGAGTTGGGAAATCTGGAAAGAACAGAAATGTCTTGAATGCCGCAAACTACCCAGACACATTTGGTGGGGACTACGAGATAACCGAGGCCGCAACACAGGAAGCCAAGCAATGGGAAGGCTGGGGAACAGCCCTAAAGCCTGCTCACGAACCAATAGTCGTTGCTCGCAAAGCAGTCGATGGAACAATCGCCCAGAATGTAATGACATGGGGAACAGGCGGAATAAATATTGACGACTGTAGGGTCGCTTTTGTGTCTGAAAATGACAAAATTGAAAGCACCACAAAGAATCAGCATGAAGATTTTGGGACAAAGCCAATGACTGATAACACCGTTTATGGTGATTACTCAATGATGAAACCAAACAATTACAACCCTCCTGGGAGATGGCCAGCAAACTTTATTCACGACGGCAGCGATGAGGTGTTGGATCTATTCCCGAACAGCAAGGGTGGTGCGTATCCGTCTAAGCGGGGACAAGCCGTAGCAACATCCTTTGCATCAGGGCAAGAGACCGAGGGTGGATTTAGGAAAATGGGAGACGATGGTTCGGCTGCTCGGTTCTTTTACTGCGCAAAGCCGTCAACAGCAGAAAGAAATGCTGGACTTGATGGATTGCAAAAAAAGAAGGCAGACACCAGAAGTGATGTAGCCGCTGGAATGTGGAAAGACAAAAATGCTGCTCACCAGAATCACCATCCAACGGTAAAGCCGATCACGCTCATGCGTTATCTCATAAAATTGGTTGTACCACCAAACGGAATAGTTCTTGACCCTTTTCTAGGCTCTGGCACCACGGGGGTAGCAGCCATTCAAGAAAACATTAACTGGCTTGGCTTTGAGATGAACCCAGAATACGCCGATATCGCCCGTAGGAGAACTGGACATGCTAGTTTCTAGTCATGTTGTATGTTGATAATTGCATAGACGCAATCTCACGGCTTCCTGACGAGAGTATTGACTCAATAGTTACCGATCCACCATATGAACTTGGCTTTATGGGCAAGGCGTGGGATTCAACAGGAATTGCATACAGCGTTGAACTGTGGCGCCAGTGCCTTCGTGTTCTCAAACCAGGTGGTCATCTGCTCTCCTTTGGGGGTTCACGCACCTATCACCGTATGGCGTGTGCTATCGAGGATGCCGGGTTCCAGATTCGTGACCAAATTATGTGGGTGTATGGGTCAGGGTTTCCTAAGTCGTTGAATATCAGTAAGGCGATAGACAAGGCTGCTGGTGTTGAGCGTGAAGTAGTTGGATACACAGACCCACACGACCCACGAACTGCTATGGCTCGCTCAATCTATGGAGGTGATATTCAGGAAGGTGCAGGTATTGGCAATCCAATTACTGCCCCTTCTACGGCTGAGGCTAAAGAGTGGGATGGTTGGGGAACTGCACTTAAGCCTGCACATGAACCTATTGTTTTGGCTCGTAAGCCGTTAGATGGAACGGTTGCCAACAATGTTTTGACGCACGGTGTTGGTGGTATCAACATTGACGGATGCAGAGTCGCCCACCAATCAGAAGCAGATAGAGCGAGTGCAACACCTCAAGGGAAAGTGACCAGCAACAAAATGGCTGGCTCTGCACCTGACGTTGATGATGCAGGGAGGGTTGATGTTGACAGACCCGACACAGCACTTGGTCGTTTCCCTGCGAACTTTATTCATGACGGATCAGACGAAGTATTGGAATTGTTTCCCAACACCAAGGGTGGCACTTGGAACACCACCAAGGGTGCAAGACCATTCAATAACAACGGCGAACCAACCGGCTACACAAGCACTGGTTCAGATAAATCTATTGGCTCAGCAGCAAGGTTTTTTTATTGTGCGAAAGCATCACGTAGTGAACGCAACGAAGGACTTGAGGACTTTGAGCCCAAGCGAGAATCTGACCGTATTGCCACCGATGGTGTAGGTGGAGAGAATCCACGCAACCGCACCAATGCAGCAAAAGCGAATCATCACCCGACCGTAAAACCAGTCGCATTGATGCGTCACCTCGTCAAACTTATTACCCCACTAGGTGGGACAGTCCTTGATCCGTTCATGGGTTCTGGTACTACGGCAGTTGCGGCGACACTAGATGGATTCAATTGGGTTGGATGCGAGATGAATACGGAATACGTCGAGATAATCAACGCAAGAGTGAGAAACGCCCAAAAAACCGCGAACAATGAATAGACAAACCACACTGATACGGGGTGTCAATATTGGTGATGTGCCACCGACCCCAATGGGCGAATTTGAAGAATCGCCATTTTTTGCAAAGACTCGCAAGGTGTTTATTAGTCAAGCAAAAACCTATGGCTTCCCAATAAGTTTCAGCCAAGAACAAAAAGGTTCCCTTATACAGAACATCTACCCAAAGAAGACGATGGAAGAAATGCAGATTTCGTCCTCGTCAAAGGTAGAACTCGGACTACACACCGAAACGGCTTTCCATCGCTTTCGCCCAACAGCAGTCCTCTTGCTGTGCTTGAGAGGTGACTCAAATGCCGCAACAACCTATGCCCATTCCGATGACATCTGTGCCAAGTTGAAGCCGGCAACACTGGCTACCCTCACGAGGATGTGGTTCACCACATCTTTGGATGACAGTTTCAGAATGAACGGCGAAGAGGATGTAAAAATCACGTGCTCGATACTCAATGAAACACCGAGGGAAACATACCCGTCTCCGCGCTTGTTTGACATCTGTTATGACGAAGCTCTTATGACCGGAACCAATGGTCAGGCGGTGGATGCCCTAGAAGAATTGCGGGAAGCAATCAAATCAAGCATTCAGACAGTAGTTCTTGAGGAAGGGGATCTACTAGTGCTGAATAACAGAACAACGATCCACGGCAGGCTCCCATTTGAGCCACGCTACGACGGAACAGATAGATGGTTGCAACGAATGCTGGTCACTGACACAATGCCACCAGATAACTACATCAGAATGTACGAGGAACACGCAGAGATAACTTCTCTAGGGGTTCGGTCACTAACAGGTGACATCAGTTAGTATTCCCACATGCGAAGAAGTTCAAAAATTGAAAAGAACCCCCTACACAAGCATTTGATGGCCAATGGGATTACCAATACCCCTCCAACCTCAAAACGCGAACTGAAGAAGTGGCTTCGCCAACTTGTCCACGACATAGGAATGCATCGAATCGGCGGCCCATTCGTTAAATATGTCAAAGCCCCAGGCAATAAGGGTCTCACAGCAGTCGTAATGATTGAGACTTCACACATAGCGCTTCACATATGGGAAGAAGGAGAACAGCCGTACTTCCGTTTTGACCTTTACACCTGCGGTCCACTACAACACAAAGAAGTTGTTGAGTTAGTAGCAAAGTTTATGGACTCACCCAAGATGGAGTGGTGTGTATACGACCGTGAGAATGGGTTTGAGGAATACGACTTTGGAATATGGCCTGAGCACCAATCCACTGTTCAGATAAATCAAACCGCTACTGCTTGACCTCATTTATTGTCACATGTCCCCCCACACCCACCCGGTCGTTCCCGTAAGTCCCGATAAACACTTCCTATTCCAAACGAAAAACGAACACACGTTCGCCCTTCGGGTAGACCGAACACACGTTCGCCCTTGACCAAACACTTGTTCGCTTGATCGACTTGACCACACAGTTCGCAATCGTTCACAGTTCGCACGACTTGCAAATACACCCCCCCAATGGTTTTGATAAATGACCACAACGGTTTCACAAACGGCAGGCAATGGTTTCGCCAACACCCCCAATGGCAAACACACCCCCCGATGGCTTTGATAAATGACCCCCGATGGTTTCACAAAACGACAGTTCGTTAGTTCGTCAGCTCACACAACAAAGTTCGTACTAAGTTCGTTCGTTGTAATCGTGATAGATACTCACACAGTAATCACACACACAGTAATCGCATACATAAATAAGTTCGTAGTGTTATCACAAACGCTAACACAGTTTCAGTAATCACACACAATAGTTCGTCATACACAACGAACACTTTGTCATACACAATCGTTGATAAACAAATCACTTAGTAGTACGACACACACATACATAAGTCGCACTAATAACTCACACCATAGTAGGTAGTAGTATCGCAGTAGTATCGTGGTAGTACCCCAGTAGTACTATGCCTATGTCGCACACATAGGTAGTCGCACTCACCCATACCTTGCCCACTCTCTCGCAGTATGAAGTTCGCAGCACGTACGGGTGGCACTACGGGTATCCATACAACACTGATACCAAAGTGATACCACCCCCTACCTACCCATACATACATACCAATACATACACACACCCCTACCTACCCACACCCCACACATACACACACATACATACTTATCTACCTACCCCCCCTTACCTACCTACCTACCTACCTACCCACTACCTACCTGCTACCTACCCCCCTACCCATACACCCCACATACACCTCACATACACATACCCCACCTAGTAGTACTACCCCAGTACTACCTCAGTAGTATCCCAGTAGTAGTACCACAGTAGGTATCAGTACCTCAGTGAGTATCCACACCCCCACTGAGTACCACCCCAGATACCTAGTATCAGTCAGTAGTGGGTATCCGATTAGATACATACCCCCTCACACACACTCTCTCTCGCACTACTTTTCACACACCCCATACACCCCTTCTTACACACCCCCTACACCACAGTCAGTAGTAGGTATCAGGGTACATACACAAACAAATCCCAGCACTAACACCACAGAGCAACTAATCGTGCCAAAATGGATAGGACATGTCGCTCATAGAGAACAAATCGCTTATTCGTGCCGAACAGGAACAGTTCGTCAGGGCAGTATCCGTTGTATCCACACAGATACACACGAAGGCACAACTAGGGGCAGTAGTACAGTCCTTTGACCCCAACGCAATAGACGGTGACGGCGACGGCATAGTACAAGACGGTTCGCCCTTTGAGAGACCAGCAGTAATCAGTGCTATCAGTAAAGCCTCACAACGGTTGGGACAGATACTTAGTAAAGCGAAACAAACAAAACAGGGTAGGGCAAAAGAGTACAACCGTAGATACAACGGTATGTCAGCGAAGGACATAGCAGCAGATGTCGTACCCGACAGTTTTGATAGTTGGGTCGCCAAACAGTATGAGGTATTGAGACTAGAACGACCCGACTTACCAGCACTCACAGACGACGTAACACCACAGCAAGCAAAAGAGATAGCTCGTGCCTTAGAGGACTTCGTAGAACCCGATCTCGTATGGATGCTTTCACAAGACGACGCAGACAAATACAAAGAACTAAAAAAAACAGATAGAAACGCAGCCCTTCGTTTTCTCACCGAAGGGGCTTTTGACTTTTCACCACAAGCAGTCGCCAAAAACAGACGACTCATAGAACACACACTTACCACCAACCCACAGTTCAGAGAACTCGTGAATAGGTTTGGTATGCCAACACTCACCATGTACGGACCAAACATGACTAAGGATCACATGGCAGCAGGTTTCTTTTCCGAAAGGAACGGCATCTCACTAAGCTCGTATCGCAATCCAACTTCATCTGGAAAGGTATTCTCGGCAGTTTCTCGTAAATTAGGTAACTGGTTTATGACTGGCATAATGACCCCAGACGTCGGAAGCAAGGACACAAAAAGGTGGTTAGTACGAGAGGGAAGTCCAGAATCACTACTCGTACACGAGTACGGACACTACTTATCAGACATGATTGGACGCACACTGCCCGAAGATGAGAAATGGGACAGAAGTAGTGGTAAAGCAATGGCTTGGCGCTTCTCGTACGGTTCTGACTGGAAAGAAACGTTTGAAGCCGTCGGTTGGCCGGAAGCGTATGATGAGTACAGTCTTCCGCTCGTAGATGGCACAGACGTCAACGCTCGCAGCAGAAAAAAGCGCGACAGACGAGAAGTTCCGTCAAACATACCCCACATACTCACTGGTTATGGTGAGTCATCGCCCAGTGAGGCTTGGGCCGAGTCAATTTCTGCCATCATCGCACACGGCGGCGAAGATAAAGACCTTGTTAGCGAAGGTATGACGTGGCTAATCAGAGATGCCCTTGACCTTCCTGACAACGACATACGAGAATCACTCACCCCCAAAAGAGCCACACGAGAGATTATTCCAGACGGTTTCGCCTCACGTGGTGCAACAGTTCAGATCAACAACGAAAAAGACCCTCGCTTTGGTGAAATAACTGACCCGTACGAACTCACAGCAGAGGTTCTGGGAACACTTGACGGCGATGACCCGGTTGGCAAGATGGTTCGACGTCTACAAGAGATGAAAGACGATCCTGAACAGTACGGCCGCTTGGTTCAGGCCGGCAATGCAGATTCCGTTGATGTCCCATTGAACATACGCGCCGCCAACGAAGCAGAAGCAGCGCTACTGGCCGAAGTTCTTATCACAGACCCGGCGTTCGCTGACATGATTCGACGTCACGGCATACCTAACTTCTACTTCAGTCAAACAGACCTCAAACTCAAAGGCGATTTTGACGTACGAGGAATTCTCTCAGGTGGTTACGTCGCAGACGACAGTCCTAACGGGAAGTTCTACCCAGCACGAATAGTGATTGACCTTATCGGCGCTCCACACGAGCGTCAATCACCAGACACACCGTTTGAGCCAGACAGCCGGGCCGATGTTCAGGAGTACTCAAAAGGCAGAGCACCCGGCAATATCACCCGGAAGTTTGTATCCCGCAGCGACAAGCACGTCATTCGACACGAAGGTGGACACGGAGTGCTTGACCAACTGTGGGAAAGGCAATACGAAGGCAAGATCAAGGGCCGAAGGGCGCAACTCATCCGTGCGTACAGCAAACCAACGTGGGAAGAGTTCTACAAAGAGCTTGGTCGGCCTGACCTGTGGGCTGAACACCAGAGAGCACTGAGAGCAACGTATCCGAGCCAACAAGGAACAGTCGAGCGTGCTATTCGACGAGTGATACCCGGCAATCCGAACATATCTGACGAAGTACAACAAGTCGATAGTGCGTACGCATGGTCGAACCCGAAAGAGATGTTCGCAGAAGGTTTCTCGGCGTACACGTCCTCAAACCCGGCGTTCAGGGGCCTGCTCAACGACACGATGCTTGACCATCTCCAATCGATACTCGGCGATGCTGATACAGACATACCAGAGCCGCCGTCAATGCCAGAAAGTCGGGACTTAGACGTAGACGCACCAGAGCCGCCAGCGTGGGATGGTTTCGCATCTACGGGTGCACCTATCACGTCGTACAGCGACTTGCGTAGCGACAGGATGTCTAGTCCAAGCGGCAACGGTACGTTCACACGTAGAGAGTTATTTGAGAACACCACCACAGAACAGAAGCTTGACCTAGCAGTCCCAACAAACGAAAGAGATTGGGCTCTCATGGCTTGGGATGAGCGGCTTGCAGAGATGGGTGTCACTTGGGATGACGTGAAAAGAATTGACCTTTCAGATCCATTCAAGCCAAAAATACCCAAAGACTTAAGAGAAGGCAAGGAATTTATCCGATACGTAGGCCTTCACTTGAAACTAAATACTCCTGACTTTTCACCAGAAAACATACAAGCAAATCGAGAAGCCCTTCGCGCTGCACTTGACGGCACTCCTCGATTCCGTTCTGCAGTGGAACGACACGGACTGCCGCCAATCGCAACGATGACCAATCAGACAGCAGAACGTTTGTCCATACTTGGCGTAATGGATCAATGGGTGAAGCGATCCAAGGCCGGCGAAAAAATAAATCCTGAAATCCTTGACATCCTCCCGGCATACATCAAATGGAAACAAAAAGACACAATTGAAGCAGAACGAACGGGGCAATGGAATCTATTCCGACAGTCGCCAGAGGGCATAAAGGCACATCAACTTTCCGAACACTTCAAAGTTATGGGTGGCTACAGTACGGCCGAAAATACAATCATTCTTGCTCCGAGCCAATTGGACAAGTGGAGGAACGGGACTCGACTTGACCACCAACATTCACCAGAAGCAGGTGATTGGTTAATCGCTGACAACTCAGTTGAAAGCATTCTGTTACACGAATTTTCCCATCACATTGACTACTCTCAAAGCAAAAACAGAGGATCACGTGCTGACAACTCCTCATTTGCTTCAACTCTTGAAGGCAACAGACTATTCGCTGAAGTCGATAAGCACATCAAGACTAGGTATGGACGTACCCAAAGAAGCGAGTTCGCAGCCGAAAGCATTGCCGCCGTGTTATCTGGCAGCCGCGATCAAGAAGAGATGCTCAGCCCAGAAGCCCGGCGATGGGCTAGAAGTATGGCCGGATTGCCAGAGAATGACCCGGTATTCACTGGCCGCACACGCACACAAGATGATCTAGTGACTCGTTATGACCAGTTCGGCCATAGGTGGACAAAACTTGACGGAGGCGATTGGAAGGCCCCTTTTTACGTGTCCCGCAGCCGCGATGGTGTTCCAGACGTTATTGAATCTATGGCCGAGGCTAAGGAACGAACGGGATTGACGAACTTTGAACCAGTCGTATTCGAGCACGATGGCCGCACGTTCACCACCCGGCAAGTCAATGACACGTTCTCAATCGAAATAAACGGCAGAACTGTGGCCACTGCAAACGTTGTCGAGAATCAATACGGAATGCCAGAAATACAAAACGTTGATGTGTTGCCGGGTTACACGGGTGTAGCAGCAGACAAAGACCTCCATGAGATGGTTGTTGATCACGCCCGGAAGAAGTATCCAAGCGCGCTTGCGCCCAGAGGAACACCATTGCGCGTGAGGCAGGCCGCGATCCATCAAGACGGCTTTGCTTCAGTAGGCCCGGAACATCACGACGCACGTCAAATTGACGGGACTGCTGGCACACCAGAGTACGCACAGGCCGTAGCTGGAGAGTTTGAGGCCGCACAAGCAAATGGAAAGAAAGTGTTCTTTGATTACAACGGTGAGACCAGAGAAGTCGAAGTAACTGAAGTGTTCACAAAGAACGGCATTCTCTACATGAGGGGCAACGACGCTCTTCGTAATGGTGAGGAACGTATGTTCAGGCTTGATCGAGTATCAATGCCTAAGCGTGTCGAGAACCCGGATACAGGGGCCGCTGAAGTCGTCAAGAAGCCCGGCAAACCACCACGCAAGCCAGTCCCGGTATTCACGGGTAAGGCAGCAGAACTGTTTGAGGGCGCTGCTTCATGGGAGGAAGTAGCAGCACGCTTAGGCAAAGGCCGCTACGTGTTCTTTGACTTTGAGACAACGGGTATCGAGGAAGATGAGTTCGGCGGCATGAAGCATCCCGGTACACCAACGCAGATCGGCCTTACCGAAATTGTCGACGGCAAGATCACCCGGCAATGGTCAACGCACGTCAATCCGGGTAGGCCGCTGTCTATCGATCCAAAAACAGGCCGCTCGTGGTCAGCTGACAATCTGAAGTACAAAGACCCAGACACGGGTGAACTGGTGAACATTAGCGACGAGTGGTTGGCTCAACAGAAGCAGTTATCAGAAGCTCTTGACGAGATGCTTGAGTTCATTGGGCCTATCGAAGACACGATACTTGGCGGCCAGAACCACCCTTACGACGATGACGTAATGAAGCGCGCAATGGCAGACGCGGGTCTTGACCCGGCAAGATGGAATCCAGGCGGCTTCATTGACAGTCAAGCTCTTGCTCAGGCGCTGCTCGACAAGAGCAGTGATGACTATCCAAAGAACGAGAAAGGCACCAAGACTGTTTCTCTTGGTTATCTGGCTACGTTCTTGGGCCACGACATGGGTGAGGGCTGGCACTCAGCTGATGCGGATGCTGAAGCATCGTACGAATCATTCAAGCGGCTGATCGACCGCGCTGCGCTGCACGAGAACTCTGGGAAGCCAGTCAGACGGGACTTGTTCGCTCCCGGTGGCGCGCTGAAGGAACACCAAGAGCGGCTCGATGATTACGAACGTCAGGTGCGCGGCTATGACTACAAGGTAAAGAGGTACAAAGAACAGGCTGCGGCTGCTACAGAAAGCCCGGCAACAGAAGGTTTCGCATCACGTGGGGCCAAAAAGATACTTGACTTGGTTAAGGAACGCCGCCGCGCCAAAGACCCAACAGCTTGGAAAAACCTTAAGGAAAAAGAAAAGCAACGTTTAACAAAAGAATCTGCCGATAGAGCCATCTTTATGATCAACGAGCTGTCGGATCTTGGTTATGATGCCGAATCACTGAAGAAGATGAACCGCGCAGATCTTGATGGTGTATTTCTTGACCTATTCCCAGATGGCAGTGTCCGTGTTTCTGACTCCGTCACGGCAAATGATGCGCCGCTCGTTCAGGTCAACAGCGCAACGATGGGCAAGGTGTTCATGGCTCTGGGCTTCCACGTGGAAGTTGTAAGCAGTGATCCAAATGAGAAATTCATTCTAGAAAATGGCATCAACGACATGCAGAAAGCCCTGCAAGATTACGTTGCAGCAGCCGCCTCAGACCCGGCAAGACTAAAGTTTGATGCAGTATTCAAAAATTGGGCAGCCAATGTCAAAGACGCTAACGGCGATCCAAAACCGATCGACGTTTCCACGCTTGGTACAGAAGGCGGCATGAGTTACGCAGACGCAGCCAAGCTGTTCGCTGAAACTTTTGAGATTAACCTGTGCCTCTATTACACAACTGGCGTCAACATGCTCTGCGGCTCAAACATCGGTATTGAGCGCGTAGAAATGCCACAAGTTAGCGGCCGCTCAATGGGCGACGACACATACGCAACACGCTCAATAAAAGCGGGACTAGCGGCAGCCAAAGAGATAGCCATTGACAAGAAAAAACTGGCAGAACTCAAAGATCGTGACCCGGAATTACATGCACGGGTCTTGGAGCTACTTGACAAAGAAGCACTCGCAAAACTTGGCAAAGATGGAAAACCAGACCCAAAGTTTGAAATCAAGAACGCTGCAGCCCTTGAGGAAGTCAGGAAGTTGGCCCAAGCAAAAGACCCACTGGCAAAGGCTTTGTTTGATGTAATGAATTGGAACAACACAGAAGCCGATGCAGTCCCAATAATGGATCGGGCAGCAAAGGCACTCGGAATCAACGTCGGCGAGACTGAATTCAAAGACCCAACAACATTGCTTGGTGCGCAGAACGAGCTGCAGGGATCAAAAGTCGAGGGCATGGCAGATGGCGCAGTTGCGGCCGTACTTGAAGCACTGGAGATACTTAGGGCTCGATTCAATGGACGTGAGCCAACTCAAGACCAACTCATGGACTATCTTGCCAACGAAATAAAGCACGGCCTGTTTCAGCCCGTACTCACTGCGGGTAACGAAGGCATGCAGAGGTACTTGGTAGACGGACACCATCGTTGGGCAGGACTGATAGTAGCCAACAAGAAGCTCAAAGAAATGGGACTTGACGTACAAGTTCTACTCAACACCAAGAACTATGAAACAGACATACGTAGCGCTCTGGAGATTGGAAAAGTAGTCCAAACCTTCATAGGTATCAAGGATGCCAAGCTCTCTGGTGAAGATAAGTTTGTACCCGACCCCAATGTCCCAGAACTCACAGCAAAAGAATTTGATGCTGCTATTGAGGCTTTAATAGATCAAGCCAATCTCATTAAGGAGATGGACTTACTTAAGGCAGAAAAAAAATATCGAAAGAAGGCGCAGTACGGCACAGAGCTTGACGTTGAGGCTGCCCCACAATCCGGGCTGATTCCAAAGAGAAAATTACCCCTGTCAGAAGCCGTACAAATGGCGATAGGACAGAACGCCACTCTTGAGCCACAGTCCCGTGTTACCGGAGTGAAGCCGCAATCAACCGGCTACCGGGCTCTTGACTCTGGAATGAAGTGGACCTCAGTCGAGGACCATGTGCAAATCGAGACAGATCGCGGCAATCCACTGTTTGATACATACAAAGAATACGTTGACGGGGGCTACGAAGTTGCATGGGTGACTCATGATGCGAAAGAAGCAGGCCGCTACGCCATCAGCGCCGATCAAGTCAACGCATTTGATCGAGATGAAATCAGCGTTGACCCGGCAAACATTGGTGAAGTTGATCTTGCGGGTGCAGAACTGGTTGGCAAAGATGATGAAGGCGGCTTCCTCTACGCCCGGAAAAAGCCAACGAAAGCCACCCGGCAACGTATCGAAACGCTGAAGAGTGAGGAAGAGTACCTCGACGGCTTTGCATCAATGAGCAGCTACCCGGAAGATCGAGATGGCCGAACGAGACCCGGCGACCGCTATCCATTTGATGTCAGGCCGTCCGTATTCGACAAGGAAACCTTGGACAACATCTCAATGGACATCACTGCCCAAGAAGCAGACAATGTACTCAACAATAGCCCTTCATTCACGTTAGACGAACGTGACATCAAGAAAGTGGAAGCGGCCATCAAGAGACTTGAGGGCATGGGTGAACGCGGCAAAAAGAGGGCAGCCAAACTCAGACGGGACTTAGAGAGAAGGAAGAAAAACGACGAGCAATGGCTTGAGCGAATGCGAAGAGATATGGACTATAAGCCCGTCCAACCATACGTTGGAAAACCCGGCGATAAGCCCGGTAAATTCCCGAGTGGCTCATCATTCCCCCAAGACGAACCAGATTGGCTTGACGGGCCAGAAGATTGGCTTGACGAACCCGGTGATTACGACGGCTTTGCCTCTACGGGTGAAGACGATGGCTTTACGGGTGAAGTTGTTCTTGACATTGTTGCTGGTGGTCCTCATACATTTGACTCAGATCAACGTCGCGGCCCAGAGCTACGCGATCGAGAAGTGGTTGCAGACGATTGGAAAACCCGGCAACAGAAGCGCATCGCCGGCGTTCGAGTTCCGGAAAGGGCGGTTGACGAGAATGGTGCACCAAAGCCGGGTGCACCTATTTATCGAGAAACCGTAAAAATCGGCCGTAAGCAGTACACGTTTGAGGTGGACTCTGATGGCATTGTGAGCGTTTATACGGGACGAAACTACAAGCAGGTAGCACAACTGAACCTTGATCGCGGCCACTCTATGGAAGGTTCTCGTCGATCAGAGAATCCGAGTCGACACTTCATTGACATGGTGATGGTTGATCGCAAGCACCGACGTAAAGGAATAGCCACATACATGGCCGAGATGGCCGAATATGCCTACGGCGGCAAGGTGGAACACTCGACTGCATTGACTTCACTTGGGAAAAAGTGGCGCGATGCTGATGTCGAGAAGCGCGGCGCGACTGCACTCCCGCTGCCCAAAGACTTTGACCCAGATGCACCAGTTCTAAGTTGGACACCCGGCGATACACCGCCTGCATGGGCTTGGTGGGACAGCAATGGAAACACCACTGATGGCTTTGCTTCAATGGGTGAGGCCACCATACCGAAGCCCTCAAAAATGCCGAAGAATGAACGTGAGTACTGGGAAAAACTGTACCCAGACAGAACCGAGGAGGAGTGGAAAGCAATTCGGGAAGAAATAATCCGGGAAAGTTCTCAGATAATGCGAGAGGGAGGTATTTATGGCACCAATGGCGAGCCTAAATCAACCGTCTCTAATCGGGGAGGTATTTATGGCCCCGACACCACCATTTTTGATGCCGAAAAAGCGGAAGAAATACAAAAAAAACTTCAAGAGGCTCTCAAAGGGTTGCAGGAAAAAATAACAGAGACCAAGAAACCGAAGGATAATACCTACCTAGGCAGATCACGTGAAATCATCGGGACTGTAGAGAAGCGCACTGCAAAAGCCCAAGAAAGAGTTATCAACCTAGAGAAGGCACTTGATGTTCTGGAAAAAACAGGGGAGTGGAGGGGTGAAGAGTTCGGTGTCACCCTAGACGAGCACTCCAGAGCAAGTTTTGATTTGAATGAGTTTGATGAAGGCACGGGAATAAACCTCACTGCCGAAGAAGTGAAGGCTAAACCTGATTTCATAAGCAAGGTTAGAGCGAGGCTCGAATATGCCAAAGATGAGCAACGTCTACAAGAAGCCAAAACACTGGCAAAGAAAAAACGTGCTGAACAAAACACTGTAGACATAGAAGACCTGACACCAGAGCAATACGAAAGATTCAAGAAGTTGGGCGAGGAAGTTCAGGCCGCTAAAAAGAGGGGAGAAACCACCGACTTAGGTGGTTCTGTTGTTCACGTTGGTCAGTCAGAATTGGATGGTGGGGTGCTTGACCCAAACAAAACCCGTTCGACTGCGACAGATGAGGGTAACACTGGTGGATTGAACATCAAAGCAGTGGAGCGTTTTGAAAAAGATCTAAAAGAACAACGTGAGCTGCGCGACGGATATTCAGAGCTCATTGAAGCAATAAAGAGCGGCAAGAAAACATTCAGACCCAAGACCGATGTTGTAGCAAGTTGGCTAAGTGGCTTGATGGGCAAGGATTTTGACGTATATTCCGATTTTGATTTGTCAGCAGTGTCGGAAAGGCACAGTGCGATGGTGGCTGCGTTAGAGAAAAGCATACCAGACCTTGAATCACGAATAAAAAAATTAGAAATTGTTGAGCAGGCATTAGCAAAGGGCGAGGGCGGTAAATTTGGTTTCATAAGTGGGATATCCGCAGAAAAAAGATTCGCAACCGGAGGTGGTGATAGTTATTTTGGTAGAAGAGCCTCATCAGAAATCCCCACGGATATTGCCGAGTTCAACCCTGCGAGCACACGAGCCGTAGGGGAGTCCCGTGCTAGACCACGCAAAGACAAAATCTACACACGTTGGATGGCCAGCCTGAGAGGTACTGCGTATCTCGTAACCGACCAAGAAAAAATAACAGGAGAACTTGCTCCAGACATGGAAGGGGAAAAACAAATCATTGGCAAGGTGAAGCCATTGTTTGGTGTTTCAGCCCCAAGGAATGCTGGTGGTGTTGAAGGAAGCTACAAGGGTTGGGATATGGTCGGTATGGGTCTCATGGCAACCGCTGCTCGATTGGAAAAAGAAGGCAAAGAAGTCACCATTGAGAGCGTTCTTGCCACTCAGAGTGATGGCGATGGTTTCGCCTCACGCGGCGGGACTGGTACGACCATCATGGCGCAGTCTGTGGCCGGAACTAAAGCGCGGCGCGGCTACAAGAAGCTACAACCACGTTACTTCAAGACAGAAGATGGCGAACAACTTGAGCTGTACCACAGTGACTCGACAACAAACACTTTCATGGTTCGACTTAGCGGCAAAGGAGTGGCACGGGTATCCGTTATCGAGGACAGCGATGGACTTCCACAGATTACGGTTATGAACATACAGCCCGGATACGACGCAGCACAGATCGAATCAGAGCTAACAAAATACGTCAAAGAATACTTCCCCGATGCTAAACCAGCAGAAGGAAAAGCCAGAGTGGTCAAGACGGTGAAAGAACCCGGCTTCGCCTCACGTGGCAACTACCAGCCGCTCCCCACACCCGGCGATGACGATGGCTTCTCTCCAGGCTCAACGCTCGAGAAGTTAGCTGATGAAATGGGTCTTGACCAGCTTCCAGATGGCCGCGACCAGCAGATGTCCGCAATAACGGGACGAATGTATGCAGGAACAACCAGTGAAGCGACGTTGGCCGAAAAACTTGGCATCACACCAGAACAACTCAGAGAACAAATCAGAGAGTTGGCCGAGAACGTCAATGACTTCGTTGATCGGTTCGTGAACGACAAGACGGTTCGTAAGCAAGTGAAACTTGGATACAAGGCTATTTCGTTAGCCGCAATGCTTCTGGGAATGAAGGGCATGAAGGATTACATGTCTTTGCTCAATCCAAACTTCTCTGGTGGTGGCGATGGCTCTGGAAAGAGCAATAGCTTGTTGGACATCATTGATGACATGCTTGGTTCTGGAATACACGAAGCACTTATTGCTTACGGGTCAAACTTCGCCAACCTGATTGCCACTGAATACGCCGCCATGCGTCTTGCTACTCAAGAGAAGGTGAAGCAGATGATTGCCGACATACAAGCAAGGATCGAAGGAACTGGACAAAAGATTGGCGTCATGTCGACAGAAATGTGGAATCGACTTCGCGGGGCCTGGAAGCTGACACGTGCGAAAGCCCCCATCGCTGTTCCGGCCAGCGCAAAGCAATGGATTGTCGCCGGGTCAACTCCTGCATGGGCCGAGATGGCTTGGATCGATTACCAATCAAAGAGCCGGGTCACAAGCGGCTTGCAGCCTACGAACATACGGGCTTGGGCCGACATCGTAAGCAAGGTTGGTCAAAGTCCTGAACTCATTGACATAGCAACGTACCGGGCCGGCTTTGGCTACGGAACCAAGCGCATCAAGTCCCGTGATGTAGTCCGTGTGTACCTGATTGCCGAGAAATCATTAGGACAAACAATTGGGGAAATGAGTGCATCTCAATCAACGTCTTCTGGACAAGAAATTGATGGCGATGGAGATGGATTTGTGGCCTCATCGCCGGGTGGACCCGATGAGACGCCAAAGCAGAAACAACAATCAAAACCTAAAGGACAACTAGAAAAAGGAAACATAAATCTAACCAATCGTCCTATTGTACAAAACAGCGATGGTTCAATTAGTACAGTTCGGTCAATAACTATTACTGACGGTAAAATTGCCGTGCTGATACCTTCCGTGATACGTAAACCAGACGGGACCGGCAAGGTCGTAGGCAACAATGAAGCGATCAAGCATTACAGAAAGACTGGTGAACACTTAGGGAAGTTTAACAGCGTCAACAATGCTAACTCTTATGCTGAACAACTACACAAAGACCAAGAAAAAAGATACGTGAATCCAGTAGCTACTCGCATCATGGCAAGGAATAATTAGTCGTGGCCGTTCTCGGCAACCATTTCATCTGGTGCGTATTGAGCAAAGTGCTCGATTATGTACGCCATAGTCACAAGCATCTCATCCATAGAACAGTTGAGTGCTTCTAAGCTCTCTTGCGACGTGAGCCTTCCGTGCTTTAGATCGTCAGCAATGCCTTCGAGCGCGCCTCTTGGTGTGAAACCAATACCACGATAGTTGTCCAGTATTGCGATGTAGAGCTCAGCGAGATCTTCTCTGTCCTCAAAGATTGGTGCGAGTGTTCGACCTTTTGGTTTCATTAGATCACCTGAGTCAAACTAACGATGAACAGTTCTGTCTCATAACGAATCTGCGCTTTGTCCTCATCAACGTATTCGACGAACTCGGCCTTGATGAAACCTGTCGTGAACCTCTTGCTCTCGCCCTTCATGAAGGTGCCGAACGAAACTGGTATGTCAACGATCTCTCCCGGCTTGCGTCGTTTGGCATTTTTTAGATCATAAACTTGCATGGGTTATCCTTCCATAAACTTTTGGATTTCTTCATCGTTTTCTAGGATAGCCGCTTCTTCGCTGGCCACCTCGCCCTCATGGGTCTCCACAATGTATTCATAGTGGGGATCAAGCAATCGTGTTACCGACAATAGTGTCTCTATGTCCTCACTACGGTACGGGTATTCCTCATCCGTTGCGAACACCAACTTGACCGTGCGATCTGCGATGGCTTTCTGCAACTCAAATAGTTGCTGAACGTCAAGTGTTATTTCTGCCTTGTATGTGTCTCTGATACTCATGGGTACCTCCTGAGATAGTAACGAACGAAGTGTGGTGAAGTGTGACTTTACCAATAGATCATTTATGGGCGCTCTAGCGACTCAGCCTCTCGTAGGTCGATGCATCCTCGTACCGAACATCAACGTTCCCGGTCTTGATGGCAAGGCCACCATTGTTCATCGGCCCGATGAGTGTGGCTAGGTCGAGTCCGTGTTGGTGCAGAAACTCGCGGAAGCCTTCGAGCGTTCCTTCGAACGTCTTGGACTCGGATGCGTGGTTGGTTACGACTTGGTATTTCAGGTTGGTCTGTGTCATACACCTACCGTACAACCGTGTCATCTACGGACGCATTGTCTTGGTATGGTGCTGGCCAATCAGGCCGGCAAGTAAATAAGCTCGCCCGTTTCGGGTTCCGTTACAGCAGTTGTCGAGCATTTCCGACAAGTGAAGTATTCGCGGCCTTTATGGGGTTCTGACTGTTCCGAATACTCCCAATCGTGGGTGCATTCGTCTGCTGGCTCTGGCTGGTCGTATGGGTTCACGTAGGTCATACCAAGAGAATAGCGATCCCTAATCTACGAGCGCACCAGTTCGATGCGTTGGCCAATGATCTGTCCCTATGATTTATTTATGACAACAAACCCAAATACCCAATTCGCAATCAAGGCCGCATGGACCACATTGGCAAACTTTATGCTCGTGGTGTTCGGTGCGCTCGTAGTTCCAAGCACAGTATTGTTTGTTGCTTGGGCTTTGGGTGTGCTGGTCTTTCACACAGTATTTCTTGTGTGGGTGGCAACCAATGATCTCAACCGTGAGTTCGGTGGCGGTCGATAACCGTGACAAACCCAACTTGGGCAGGATCAGTTCGTGCCTATTCTGGACTGAAGTACGGGCAGATCACTGTGGACCTGTACGTCGGTACGGGTGTACGGATTGTGCTTGCCTTCCCTGATCTTGGTTACGACAACGAAACCCATGACTTTGGTACGGGCGAAGATGTAGATGCCTATCTCGCAGTTCGCTTCCCCGATGGGTACAAGGCTGGTCTCTATGGGTTCGGTCAGAAGATGGTTGCCATCCAATAAGCAGCACCAGCTCTTTATTTGTTATCAGACGCAACCATAAGCACAGCGCATACCACCAATAACACCAGCGCAAGCCAGAATGTTCGACTCATACATGATCTCGTTTCTGACCAAGTTCGATGAGCTCGTCAAGTTGATCTGACGTCAGATTTCTGTGGACAACTTCTAACGGAGTCGTGTTCTTGTGCATGATGCACTTCTCACTGTCCGTGAACCAACCGATGATCCGGCTTGGTGTGCAGTTGATACCCGTGATCATTCTTCCCCCAATAACCAATCGCCGTCTTTGTCAATCTCCATAGTATTGTGCTTATTGTAGAAATACACCGATTGCTCAATAGCTCTCTGCAGTCCTTTAAGACGGGTCAAGCGTTGTGGCTGATCACCCAAAGCAGCAACTGCTTGCCGGGTGTCCTTGATGGTGGCCAGTAGCTCTTTCATCTGAACTTGGTTTATGTGCAAGTAATACGTCTGTCGTTTATTTTTCATTGGTGGATTACCTATTGGTGGGCCGTGTAGGGATCGAACCTACGGCCAAGGCATTATGAGTGCCCTGCTCTAACCGCTGAGCTAACGGCCCGCAGGCAAAATGTAAAAGCCGGGTGAGTTGCGTAACGATGTCGTCGAAACTTGTCGCGAACACAATGTCACCCGGCGATCACTGGTGTTTAGAAGGGTTCTTCTTCCGATGCTCCTACAGACACCGCCCGGCGCGGCTGGCGAGGGGTTGCCGCTGCGCTGGACTTCTCTCCGCCTTGCGGCGCTTGAGACTTGCGACGTTCGATACTTTCGATTGATCGAGTCAGAATGCCGATCTCTTCGGCCACGATCTCTGTGGTTGATCGCTTCTGTCCCGTTTCTTTGTCATCCCAACTACGCTGCTCGAGTCGGCCCAAGACCATGACACCAATGCCCTTTTCTGCTGAACGGGCGAGGTTCTCGGCGAGGTAACGCCATGCAATTACGTTGATGAACGAGGTCTTCTCTTGCTTCTCTTTGGCTTCGTCATACCAGATGTGATTGACTGCCACGCTGAACGAGCATTTCGCTACTCCGCTTGGCAGGAACACGAGTTCCGGGTCTGAGGTGATGTTTCCAACCACCGTCACTGGGGCTAAATTCATTATTGCTTCCTTTCGTTATGGGCTAGTAATGAGTAGACTACCACCCATGACCACCGACACGGGTACCACATCTGAACTAAAAATGGCCGTTATTGATCTCTTTGCCGGGCTTCTAGATGACCTGGAAATGACCGATGACACCCAAGGTGAGCTGTCCGATCAAGCCATTACTGAGATGCATGACAGGAACGTAGGTCTTGCCGGGTTCTTAGTGGGCTCTCTGGGGCTCTCAGATGCCACAAAAACCACCGACGGGTACTTGGCTGGGGTAAAACTCGCAGAACCCGTTACATACGTTGATACGCACCTAAATCAAGCCAGATAGTTTGCCTGTGGGCCACCTGAAGTCAAGGTAGTGGTAATCGGGTCCCAGATGCCCTACAATGGATACTAGTCAATCCATTCGGCACCGCCCCACTACTAGACGCGGCCACTACCCACAGGAGACAACTTGAATACCACACTAGGCGGAATTGTATTATCTATCGGTCTGTTCTTTACGAGTTGGGCGCTACCAAGCTCATCCGAGAAACCAGTACTCAGAGGATGGACGGCACAACCCCCCGCCTTGGTGGTCGAACACAACGCACCCCAAACAACAGTCACCCCTTCTATCGTGTTCAAGCACGGGGATGTTTCGTGGTTGCCAATACTTGCTGAACAAGCTGGCTGGCCAGAAGAGACGTGGGGAAAGTTGTCAGAGATTATTCTTAGGGAGTCTGGTGGTTGTCCAAACCGACGTGGTGGGGACATTGTTGATAAGAACTGCAACATCACGGGTGTTTCTACCTACTCTCACCGCTCTGACACAGGTCTACTCCAGATCAACGGGGTGAACTACAACAAGCAGCGAAACAAGTGGGCTCGGGTATGTTCCGACATGGGTATCTGTACCCAAGAACCCCTACTCGACGCATTGACCAACCTAAAAGCTGGCTACGTCCTTTACAAGTACTCAGGCTTCGGACCATGGGATCCCTGTCAGTGGGGTCCAGCGTATGCCAAGTATTGCAGGGCAACCAAGAAGCCGTAGCACGCGCCAACGGATGATGCTCTTGTAATCTCTCCAGTAGGTAATCAGGGGTGTACTCCTATGTCTAGATGACCCCTGATTGCCGCCCAATCTTTTACCGGGCTAGTCTTGTGACATGGCCAAAAACAAAAAGAAAAAACAAGAAGAAACACGGGACATCGCACATCGAGAAAGTGTTCTTAAATCTGCGCTCGAAGCTGTAACCACATCACGAAACCAGTCTTACGGTGAACCACAAGATGACTTCGCTTGTACGTCGGAGCTCTGGGACTCATACATCACCCGGCTAATCCAGGTCCGAGGATTTGTGAACTTGCAGCCGCACGACATCTCGGCCATGATGATCCTTCTTAAAATCTCTCGACTCGCTAACTCACCCGGCGAAACAGATCACTGGGTCGATATTGCCGGCTACGCGGCTATTGGTTCAGAGTGTGCAGACGAGGCCGACGCTCCCTGCTGCGAGTAGCTGTGGGAACTGTACGCTGCCTGTGTGACCGGGTTGGCAACCCAACGTGTGACTCTGGCGATGAAGATGATGGCCGACACCCGGCGTTGACACCGACGATCTAGTTGTTCTTAGCGAAATCCTGCATGAGGACGTATTCCTCAGCTCGCCGATCTTGTTCGTCATTGTAAAGATCAATCACTTCTTCGCGCTCTTCTTCGTTGAGGCCGTCTAGGTTCATACCTTCACCGTAGCGTCAACAAAAACAAAGTGTGCTGCCACCTCGACACCGAACTCCTCGACTAGATCGCTCAACGTGAGAACACGAGCATCCTCGACATCAGTTGTAGTAGCGGCAAGTGTTATGGATCGAACAGTACTTACCTTGGCGAGCTGATCGTCGACCCGGTAAGTTACGAGATACGTCTGCTCAAAGTCCATGTCGCTCATGAGTCAAGACCGCACTTCGGGCAATACGAGTCATACTCGTGGTCGCAATAGGTGTCGATCTCGTCAGTGCTTGCTAGATAGAAAGTTAGTGCGGCCGAAGCCAAAACAGCCAATCCGAAAATCCAAAACGGAATAAACAATCTCATGGAGTCAGAATACACCTAGAAACACGCCTTATCGCCGCGGTTGATTAGTCCAGCGTTGACAGCAACTTGCCATTCAGTCTCGCCACCAATAAGTTTGCGCATAAACAGAATACGATCACGGACAAACTCTCGATCTGCCGAGTCACCGTCAAAGGGAAACGATGGGTTCGGGTCGCTAACGTGAGCGAGTACGGCAACCTGTATCTCGGCTTCAGTAGCGAACGGGTAAATCGACCCAGAGCGATCCAAGTCGTAAAAATCTTGACAGTAGTCCACGAAATCGGCCACGTTGCCAAGCGAAAAAGTTATGTCTAAGTGTGAAGTGAGGTTGTTCATAAATCTATTCTGCATCCTCGTCATCGTCTAGCGCGTCTTCGTCAAGAGCGAACATGGATTCCCAACAAGCAGGGTGAGTGCCTGAAATGATCTGCTCACGAAGCGTCTTGTCGAGTTCGGGGAACGCTACTTGGGCTAATTCGCCGCGGTTGTAGGCAACCAGGCCCGAATAGGTAACGGTGACCTCGCCTGCGCTACCACAATGGAAGCATTTGCGAGTTGGGATGGTGGTAAGTGTGTCGCTCATACAACAAATATAGGGAACGGTAATCCACCAGCGCGCTTCTGGCGATCAGGCCAGCTAGTAAACGTGCGTCATCGAATGAGGGCCGGATATTCTTGATCTATGGAAACAATAAACCGACACTTTGACTACATCGACCACTACGAGCGCGAGATCGCACGTGAGGCCGCAAAACGCAAACCAAACCAAGCGATTATTGCCTCGGCCCAGTCGTATGTTGATCACTCTCGAAACCGCATCGCTATCCTCAACGCGCTGGCCAATGAGTGTGGGCTCTAATAGTGGTATGAAAACAACTACTTACGCAGACAAGGTCAAGTACGTCAGCCGCGATTACGGCTTTATGGTCGGCAAGACCGTGAAACAAGTTCGCCCAATGACACAAGAAGAATGTGATGACTTGGCTTGGGAGTTTGAGCACGAGGACTACGCCGTAGTGGTCGTGTTCACAGACGGAACAGGCTTTATCCCTATGGCTGACGAAGAAGGCAACGGTTCTGGCTTTCTTGCCGAAACGATTAGCTCATGAACATAAGCGAATTCGTGGCAGAACACATCGAAGTTCTGAAACACACCAAGATTGACGGTTGTCGGCGCAACAAAGGCCCGATGGACCTACAACCAATGATGGTGTGGATCAATGAACATGACGATACGAACGTTGCCATACTCGAGACAAAGGGTGAGAACACTCTGGATTACGTTCCACAGACTTTCGGACTCCTTACGCAGCAGAATCCGAAGTTTGTCATCTTCATGGCAGAGTCGTTGGCTCGAGTACTTGACAAGTCAGAGGTAGATCAGTTTCTTGGCACTCATGTTCCCGGTAACTTGCAGAAAGAACACAAAAGTCGTGGCCCACTATCGGGTATCAAAGAACTAATCGCATTCAACGGACTCGATACGGACACGGGTGAGCAAGTTCACGGGTTCATGGAGTTCGCGTATGACGATTTCGGTATTCCTGTGTTCTCTAAGCCGCGTATTGACGTGGTTTCAGAGGATCAGATTGACAAAGCAAACATGACTTTCTTGTTTCATGAGTTCTACAAGATCATCAAGAAGATGCGAGAGCTTGGCCTGTAAGTCTGTTCGCTATTCTTTGTCTAACTGACTCGACTACATCGCCGCCGTCTACTGCCCCGGCAACAACTTGCTCTTTCCGAGAGATTGCACGGTGAATATCTTCGTCAATGCTCTCTGCAAGCAGCGCATACGTCACCCGGACTGATCCACGCTGCCCAATTCGGTGTAATCGACTGTATGTTTGCTGCACATCAGCTGGCGTCCACGGGAGTTCGACAAAAACTATGTCCTGAGCCGCTGTAAGAGTGTGCCCGGTCTTTGCGGCCTCAATCGAAAGAGCTATTGCCGGGCTATCTTCGACTGGATTCTCCTGGAATCGACGTTTAGCTTCCTCGACATCGGCCACAGACATGCCGCCTTGTATCTTCAGACCGCCATATCGAGTTGCTATTGCGTTGACTATGTCCCGGTGGTGTGCTGCAATCACTACTTTGCGCCCGGACTCGACCATTTCGTCGATCAGCTCAAAGACACCCGGCAATTTAGCCTCAGCAGCA
>Ga0209768_10000198_pt1 | contig 40806 bp, 40 predicted proteins | sample LauGreSBDMM110SD_3_FD_187564 | JGI IMG/M metagenome (GOLD analysis project Ga0209768, IMG submission 187564) | Freshwater lake microbial communities from Lake Michigan, USA - Sp13.BD.MM110.SD (SPAdes) (version 2) | ecosystem: Environmental > Aquatic > Freshwater > Lake | place: Lake Michigan... | reverse complement strand
TCGCTTCACTCCGCGCAGGGCGCGCAGCGTGGTGGAGTGCGGGTGCTGTTTGAAGGCCGATCGTTCCCGCAACCATGACCAGCGCAGCAACGCCATAGAGCGGGCCGATCACGATTGCTCCACCAGCTGCAACGAGTGCGCCGCTCAACACGCACATGGCGGCGTAACTGAAGCTCGTGATTGCGCGTAGCGGTCCCCACTGGCCGCCAACTTTTGCAAGTTGCTCCATCCCGATCGAATCAAGAAGCGGGACAAGACCCGCCCCGGCAAACGCAGCGAGTGCCGCACCGGGGATTCCAGCAAATGGTCCAACGGCAAAGACCGCAACGCCAACCGCGGCCAAGAGGAGCGCGAGACGAAAGGCGTTGGCGCGTCCGAGGACTGCGTCTCCGAGGTGTCCCCAGATGGGTCCTGCGGCGAGGGCGACCATAGAGTTCACGGCGCCGATCAGGCCGATCGCTTCGAAGGAGATGCCGCGATCACGGAAGATGATGCCCGAGAAAGGGAGGTAGGCGGCCTGCATCAGGCCGATCACGAAGTAGAGGGAAGAGGCGCGCCGCATCTCTGGGCGCGTCAGCATGAGGGTCATGCCCTCACATTAGCGGGTCGCTCTCCGTTCCTGGCGCTGGGAGTTCGGGCGCTCGCTCGCGCACAAGATTCATGAAGCGCGTCTCCTCCTTGCGGAACCAGAGCTGGCCGCTTCCCGTTGGCCCATTGCGGTGCTTCGCCACGTTGAAGTTGATCGCCTCGCCGCCAACTGAGAGGTCGTCACTACGCTCACCGTCGCGGTAGAGGAAGATCACCACGTCAGCATCCTGCTCAATCGCACCCGACTCGCGGAGATCTGAGAGGCGCGGCTCCCCCTTCTCGCGCATCTCCGTCTGACGGGAGAGCTGGCTCAGCGCAATCACGGGGATGGAGAGCTCGCGCGCCAGCGCCTTCAGGCCACGCGAGATCTCTGAGACCTCCTGCACCCGGTTTCCATCGCGACTCTGCTGGCCCGGCTGCATCAGCTGCAGGTAGTCAACAATCAGCAGGTCGAGCCCCTGCTCCATCTTCAGTCGGCGTGCCTTTGTGCGTAGCTCCATTACGGAGATGCTCGCCGTGTCATCAATGAACATCTTCGCGTTGGAGAGCGTCCCCATGGCGTTGGCAATCTTCGGGAAGTCCATGTCTGTGACGTGGCCGCTGCGAAGGTTGAATGAATTAATCTTCGTGACGCTGGAGAGAAGTCGCAACACAAGCTGCTCCTTGCTCATTTCTAGCGAGAAGACGCCGACCGACTTTCCTTCGCGCACCGAAATATTCTCTGCAATGTTCAGCGCGAGCGACGTCTTACCAACTGATGGTCGCGCGGCGATGACGATGAAGTCGGAGTTCTGCAGCCCCTGCATGATCTTGTCAATGTCGGAGTAGCCGGTGCGCAAGCCCATCAACTGTCCGCGATTCTGGTGCATGTGATCCAGCTGTTCGTAGGTTTCGCCGAGCAGCGTGCCGATCGACGAGAAGCCAGTGACGGCGCGTCGTTCGCTGACGGCGAAGAGTTCCGCCTCTGCGCGATCAATCGCTTCAGAAATGTCGGAAGGATCTTCGTAGCCGATGGATGCAATTCGACCAGCGGCGCCGATCAGGCCGCGCAGCATCGCCTTGCGCTCCACAATCTTTGCGTACTGCTTGGCGTGCACCGCCGTTGGTGTGCGGTCGCAGAGATCGGCGAGGGCGGCGCGACCACCGATCTCCTCAATCTGCCCGCGTCGCTCCAGCTCTTCGGAGACGGTCAGGATGTCGATCGGCTGGCGCTGCTCGTAGAGCTTCATGATCGCCGAGTAGACCTTGCCGTTCGCTGGCTTATAGAAGTCGCCTGGCTTCAGGCTCTCGGCGATCTCAATCATCACATCGCCGTCAATCAGGAGCGCGCCAATGATGCTCTCTTCGGCATCGCTCGACTGTGGGGGGAGTTGGTTGCTCATGCGCGCATCATCGCAGTCGCGGCGGGAAGTCTCCAGTCAGATCTCCACGAATACATGCTGAACTCTCCACGAAGCGGGCAAAGGCCGCGTCGGCTGTGGATAAGTCGGCGCCCTAGCGCGCCGATTTGTGGATTAGTGAACGCGTCGGAGAACGCCAACGAGCACGCCCTGCACGTTGACCGTTGGGTAGTACATCGGCGCATACGCCTTGTTTGCCGGCTGGAGGCGCACGCGACCGCTCTCGCGGAAGAGCTGCTTCAGTGTCACTTCGTTCTCCTCTACCTGGGCGACCACGATGTCCCCATCTGCCGCGACCTTGCTCGGCTTAATCACCACGTAGTCGCCGTCGGCAATCTGCGCGTCGATCATGGAGTCGCCGCGAATCTTCAGGAGATACGAGTCTGCGGTGGACATGAACTCTGGCACCGCCACAGACTCCGATCGCTCCTCGTACGCCTCGATCGGCCCGCCCGCGGCGATCTGCCCCACCACGACCAGCTCGCGCGCCGCCATGGGGAGGTTGGTCGTTTCGACCGCGTCATCAATCTCAAGGAGGGAGCGGCCGCGGGCGGTGAGGCGGACGGATCGGGAGAGGCCCGAGTCACGCTGGATCAGCCCCTCACGCTCGAGCGTCTCAAGGTGGTGGTGGACAGCAGAAGGTGCGGCGAGCCCCACAAGGTCGGCGATTTCTCGCACGGTTGGGGGCGTCCCCGAGCGGCGGCTCCCCTCGGCGATCGCCTGAAGGATCCGCGTCTTCCTATCCTGATCATGCTTCGTCATGCACCCATTAGAACGGCTGTTCGGAATCCTGTCAAGTAGCTGGCACAGGGTGGGTACACTCGCCCCATGAGCGAGACCGCCCCCATCATTCTTGAACTCGGCCTCGTACCCCTCCTCGCCGCGCGCTTTGGCTGGGCTGCGCGCCGGGTTGGCGTACGGGCAGACCAGGCGAGCCGATAAGCAATCCGAACAATAACTAGAGCCCATCAGGGTGACGGCGGCGTTTGTTGAGGTCCGCGTAGGAGTGAAACTACGCTGCAATTGCATCATGTTGCGATAACTGAACTGAACATTTTTTAGGATAGGCTTTTTCTATGACGGCACAGCATTCGGATCACGACCATGATCACCCACATGATCAGCCTCACGATCACGGGGAGCATCACGACCACCACAGTGGTTGGCGCGGGGCGCTCTCAAAGTTCTTTGGGCACAGCCATGATCACGCAGACTCCATCGACGACGCGCTGACGCGAAGCGCGCGCGGAATTCGCGCCGTGAAAATCTCACTCTTTGGGTTGGGAATAACGGCGGTTCTGCAGCTGATCATCGTCGCGATCACGAGTTCGGTCGCACTCCTCGCAGATACGATTCACAACTTCAGTGACGCGATGACCTCCATTCCACTTTGGATCGCCTTCATCCTAGGCAGGCGCGCGGCAAATCGGCGCTACACCTACGGATACAGACGAGCAGAAGATCTCGCTGGGCTCTTCGTGCTCTTGATGATCTTCTTGTCGGCCGTGCTTGCCGCGTACGAATCCATCAATCGATTGATCAACCCAGTGCAGGTGAGCAACATCCCGATCGTGATTGCAGCAGGAATCATCGGGTTCGCTGGCAACGAGCTCGTTGCGCTCTATCGAATCCGCGTCGGTCGATCAATCGGCTCTGCCGCGCTCATCGCAGACGGGTATCACGCGAGAACAGACGGCCTGACGTCCCTCGCCGTGGTCTTCGGAGCGATCGGCGTTGCGCTCGGATTTCCGATCGCCGACCCACTTGTTGGGCTGCTGATCTCGGTCGCAATCTTGTTCGTCTTACGTTCAGCCTCGAAGCAGATGCTCGGCCGGCTGATGGATGCGGTGGACCCATCGCTTACGGATCAGGTCGAGCGAATCGCTCGTGCGACGCCGGGTGTGCAGGCGGTCGAACACCTTCGACTTCGATGGGTCGGGCACACGATCGAGACCTCGTTCGCGATCACCGTGGACAAGGAGGCGACCGTAGAACGAGGACACGAGATCGCCGAGCTTGTTCGCCACGAGCTGACCCACGAGATCCCGCGAATCAGCAGCGTGGAGATCCACGTCAACCCGTGTGCACACGACGGGCACGACCCTCACGCTTCGCTCCGCCACCATGAGCAGACCACGCGAGAGGTCTCCGCGCCAGCACGCGCTTAGGACTCGTCCTCTGGGGACAACAGCCGTGCACGCCTGATCACTCCGTCGCCGTACTTGGCGCGCATCTTGTCGGCGGCGCTGGTGATGGCGCGCTCACGCGCTGAGGCCGCGCCGCCAAAGAGTGGGAGCTGCTCGTCGGTCGTGAAGTCGGAGGTGGAGACGCCGATCAGGCGGTACGGCTCGCCGCGCGCCGCCTTCTTCAGTAGTGCACGCGCCGCTTCAAAGATCGGCCCGCTTAGGTCGCTCGGCTGTGGCAGCTTCACCTGGCGCGTGAAGGATTGAAACTCGGTGTCCTTGAGCCTTAGCGTGACGGTGCGCGCGAGCAGGTGTTCGTTTCGCAGTGAGTGCGAGACGGACTCAACGAGGCCGAGTAGCAGTGTCTCAAGTGCGTGCGGATCGGCAACGTCGTCATCGAGTGTCATCTCGCGGCCGAGTGACTTGCGGTCGTCACCCGTATCAACCGCGCTGTCGTCCTCACCGATCGCGAGCAGCTTCAAGTCTGGGCCGTGTGCGCCAAAACGACGCAGCAGGTGATCGTCGGGTGCGGCGGCGAGTTGCCCGCACGTTGTGATGCCGAGTTCGCGAAGTGTGCGCTGCGCAACAGGGCCAATCCCTGGGATTTCGCCAACCGGCCGTGGCGCAAGCCAGGCAACCTGCTCTTCTGGCGGAATGATCAGCAGGCCATCGGGCTTTGATGCGCCAGATGCGATCTTTGCAACAAGTTTACTTGCGGCACCGCCAACGCTGATCGTTAGCCCCGTCTTCTCTTTCACCGCGCGCTTCAGTCCGCGCGCAACGCGATCTGCATCGCCGTGGAGTTGCGTGGTGCCAGCGAGATCGAGATACGCTTCGTCAACCGAGACCTGCTCAATCACTGGACTCCATGCGTCGAGCAGCTCCATCACTTCATCTGACGCTTCGCTGTACCGCGCATGGCGTGGTTCAACAATGATGAGTTGTGGGCAGCGCGCGCGAGCGAGTCGAGTAGAGATGGCGGCGCGGACGCCAAACGCGCGCGCTTCATAGCTTGCGGCGCAGATTACGCCGCGCTGCCCTTCGCTGTACCCGACCGCAACCGGCTTCCCCGCCAGCTTCGGATTGTCGCGGACCTCTACCGACGCGAAGAAGGCGTCAAGGTCAACGTGAAGAATGCTGCGCGGCGCGGTGCTCTTCGTCGTGGTCAGCCGATTCTCTTGTTAGCTCTTTGGCTCAACGGTGACCGTCACCTCAGCGATGAGGTGTGCGGCGACCTTGACCTGCACCTTGTAGGTGCCGAGCTGCTTCAGCGGCTCATCAAGCAAGACCTGGTGCTTCTCTACGTTGATGCCGCGGCGCTCGAGTGCTTCGGCGATCTCCTTGTTGGTGATGGAGCCGAAGAGCTTCCCGCCTTCGCCGACCTTCACCCCCATGGTGAGGGCGGTGGCGCTGATCTTCTTGGCGTACTCCTCTGATTCCTGCTTGACGCGGTCGACTTTTGAGGCGCGTGACGCGATCTCGGATGCAACCCGGGTGGCCGCCCCGCCGATAGCAGGGATGGCGAGACCGTTCGCGATCAGGTAGTTCCGGGCGTAGCCCCCGGCGACCTCCTTGAGCTCGCCGGCCTTGCCGACCTTCGGGACGTTGGCGGTGAGGATGACCTTCATGATGCGCTCCTTTCTGGGGCGGGGGAGAGCCCCCCGCGCTGGTGCGGGGATTCTCGCACACTCCTGAAACTCCCCCTTGACAGAGAACAGATGTTCTATGAGACTACCCAAGCAGAACAGATGTTCTAGTCAAACGAAGTCCCCGTCAAGGGGGTAGCCCCCACGGGGGAGGAGGTACGAGATGGCAATGCAGCAGATCGCTTCGGTCGCGGTGAAGGTCACCGCACACTGGCGCACAGGGGCCCCCACGGCGGTCGCCTTTGAGGGGATCGTCCGCAAGGTGACCAAGGTGCTCGCCCTTCGGCGCGAGTACGGTGCCTACCGCGCCGAGAGCGGCCCACGCACCCTCTGGGAGCTGGAGACCGAAGACGCCGCCCTCGTCCTCTCCTTCTCGCGCCGCAGTGGTGCCTGGAGCATTGAGGCCTTCGACGACGCTTGGCGCACCCTTCCGTTCGCCTCCACGGCCGAAGTGCCTGGGGGCCTCCTCAGCCACGCGTAACTCGCCAAAGTGGCTCGCCGTGCGATGCTATGCATATGGCAACGCAGAGACGAACGAGGGCATCGAAGAGGCAAGGGGGCCCGGTTGAGTCTGCGCGCTCCGCGCTTCGCCTGGTTGAGATCGGGCTCGACCTCACCCTCGCCGCAGTCCTCATGGTCGCTGTGCTCATCATCGGTGGTGAGGTGCTTCATGAGATTGTCGTCGGGCTCCAATCCGGCAGCATTGAAGCGGCGCTCAAAATCCTTGATCGTGTACTCCTCCTCTTCATCATTGCGGAGCTGATCTACACCCTGCGCATCTCGCTCGCCAGGTCACAGCTCATCCTTGAACCGTTCCTCATCATCGGCCTTGTCGCGGTGGTGCGGCGTATCCTCATTGCAACTGCACAAGTAGAGCAGTGGCTCGTGGCCGAAAGAGATATTGCGCCACTTCTCTACGAGCTCGGCGCACTGGCGGGGCTCGTCCTCTCGCTCGCCATCGCACTCTCGCTCGCGCGAAAGCACAGCGGCCGCAGCAGCGATTACGAGGCAGATTAACTTCTCCTTGCGTACGTTAGGGAGGGTTGCATGACGCACCTATCAGCCACCTCGCTTGGCGGCTATCTTGACGCGCTCGCCGCGGCAACTCCAGCACCGGGTGGTGGTTCGGCGGCCGGCGTTGCTGGCGCCATGGGAGCGGCGCTGGTAGAGATGGTCGCTGGACTCTCACTCGCAAAGTCAGACGCGCAGGGCGGTGAACACAGTGCGCTGCAACAGGTGGCGCTTGAGCGCGCACGCAGCGCACGCGCTGAACTTCTTCAACTTGCCGAAGATGACGCTGTTGCATACGGCGCCTTTATGGAGACGTTGAAACTGCCAAAGAGTTCTGACGGCGAACGCACAGCGCGCACCGCTGCAATATCAGCTGCAGCGCAGCGTGCCGCCGAAGTTCCGCTCGCAACGCTTCGCGCCACAGCTGCCGTTGCCGAAGCGGCGCGCAGCATTCTAGACAAGTCACTTCTCGCTGCCGCAAGCGACCTTGAGGTCGCTGCACGTTTTGCGCGCGCAGCCGGTGAAAGTGCCGCTGAGAACGTTGAGGCAAATCTTCCATACATTGACGATCCGCAGACGCGTGCGGAGATTGCGAGCCAGACAAACGCGGCGCTCACCGCACTTCACCGCGCAACGCCACAGTGAGTCGCAGCCTCGGCGCAAAGCCGCGCTCTACTGCACTCGCCATAGAGGCGGCGCGCGTTGTTGCAGCGGCAACTGCGGCGCGCGGCGGGGGACCTGCAGTGCTCGCTGCAGTCGTTGCAACAGAAGAGATTGATGCGCTGATCTACATGGAGCAGCTGCTCAAGCAGGCAGCGACTGCTGGCCTTGCGGTGAAGAAGATCTCGCTCGCTGCAACGGCGAGCGAAGCGGAGATCAGCGCAACGCTGCAGCGTCTCTCAGACGATCCAGATGTTGCGGGGATTATCCTGCAATCGCCACTCCCAAGCGGTGTGGACCGCGCCCGCGTCGTGGTGGCGATCGATCCACAAAAAGACGTTGACGGGGCAACCGAAGCAAACGCCGCGCGACTTGCGGCGGGCGATCTTGACGGCACCATCCTCCCTGCAACGGCGGCGGCGGTGATGGAGTTGCTGCGTGTCTATGAGATCCCGCTGCGCGGTCAGCGCGCCGTGGTGGTGGGCCGAAGTGCTGTTGTGGGAGGCCCAGTGGCGCAGCTGCTTGCCCTCGCTGGCGCGCAGGTAGCGGTGGTGCACTCAAAGACGCTAGATATGGGGGCGATCACGCGTACGGCGCAGATCCTGGTGGTGGCGGCGGGCGTGCGCGGCCTTGTGCGCGGTGAGCACGTTGCACCAGGCTGCGTGGTCATTGACGTTGGGATCCATGCCGATGGCGACCACATCGTGGGCGATGTTGATGCCGAGAGCGTGAGCGCAGCGATCGGCGAGTCAGGGGCGCTCAGCCCCGTGCCGGGCGGCGTTGGCCCTATGACGAACGCGATCCTGGTGCTGCAGGCGGCGCAGGCTGCCGCGCGGCGTGCAGGGGCGTAGACTTCCGACCATGTCCTTCCCTTCTGACCTAGAGATCGCGCGTAGCGTCACGCCGAAGCCGATTGACGCGGTCGCCGCTGACCTTGGCTTCACCCCAGACGAGGTGGAGCCGTACGGCCGAACCAAGGCGAAGATCTCCATAGAAGCGATCGAGCGGATGGAGAAGCTCGGCAAGCGCGGCAAGTACGTGGTGGTGACAGCGATCACGCCAACACCGCTCGGCGAAGGGAAGACCACCACAACGATCGGACTTGCGCAGGGACTCAACGTGATCGGGAAGAAGGCAACAGTGGCGATTCGCCAGCCGAGCCTCGGCCCCGTCTTCGGCATCAAGGGTGGCGCCGCAGGCGGCGGCTACAGCCAGGTGATCCCCATGGAAGAGTTCAACCTGCACCTGACTGGTGATGTCCACGCCATTGGCGCGGCGCACAATCTCGCCGCGGCGTTCCTTGACAACCATCTTCATCACGGCAACACGCTAGGCATTGACCTGCGCGCCATCACTTGGCCGCGCGTTGTAGATATTAGCGATCGCGCTATTCGAAAGACGATCATCGGTCTCGGCGGACGCGAGAACGGTGTGGTTCGCGAATCAGAGACGGTGATCACTGTTGCAAGTGAAGTGATGGCGGTACTCGCACTCGCCTCGGATATCTCCGACCTTCGCGCCAGACTTGGCCGCATTGTGGTTGCAGAGACGACAGACGGAAAGCCAGTCACGACTGAAGACTTGAAAGTTGCCGGCGCAATGGCGGCGTTACTGCGCGACGCGATCAAGCCGAACCTACTGCAGACACTTGAGGGTGGCCCTGCGTTCGTGCACGCCGGACCGTTCGCAAATATTGCGCACGGGAATAACTCCATCATCGCCGACCGCGCTGCACTCGCAACGAGCGAGATCGTTGTCACTGAAGCCGGATTCGGCGCAGATATGGGTGCGGAGAAGTTCTTTGATATCAAGTGCCGCGCATCTGGTATTGCGCCAGACGCTGCAGTGATTGTGGCAACGGTGCGCGCGTTGAAAATGCATGGCGGCGTTGGAAAGATTGTTGCAGGAAAGCCACTCGACCCAGCACTCAACCAAGAGAACGTTGCAGCTGTTGAAGCCGGCGCGCAGAATCTTGCAAAGCAGATTGAGAACGTCCTCGCCTTCGGCATCCCTGCCGTTGTGGCGATCAACAAGTTCCCAACCGACACACCAGCAGAGCACGAGGCGATCAAGCGCGTCGCACTCGCAGCAGGCGCACGCGCCGCAGTGATCTCGTCGCACTTCACCGATGGCGGCAAGGGTGCGGCGGAACTCGCCGAGGCGGTCTGGGTGGCGGTCACCTCTGGTGAGGCGAAGTACGCGCCGATCTACCCAGACGATATGCCACTGGCAAAGAAGATCGAGACGATCGCGATGCGCATCTACGGCGCCGATGGCGTGGATATCTCACCGGCCGCTGTGAAGCGCTTGGCACGACTTGAGGAGCTCGGCTACGGGAAGCTCCCGATCTGCATGGCGAAGACGCAGTACTCGCTCTCCCATGACGCAAGCAAGCTCGGTCGCCCAACCGGTTTCCGGGTGCCCGTTCGCGGCGTCACCTTGGCGGCAGGGGCCGGATTCATCACCGCGATCTGTGGCGATATGCGCCTGATGCCGGGCCTCAACAAGGCGCCTGGCGGCGAGCGGATTGACCTCGACCTCACCCGTGGCGGGGAGATCGTCGGCATCTTCTAGGCCTGTTTTCGTGCTCCGCTGAGCACGGCTGGAACCCCCGCCACACTTGGGGCGTTACTGGAGCGAAGGGCCCTCCTGGGCTCACATGGAAGGAGTGAACGAATGAGAACACGAAGCGCTCTGATGACGCGGCTCGGAGTACCTGCAGTCGTAGGTGCCGTCCTTGCCCTCGCTCTCGCCCTGATCTCCGGACTCGGAGTCGCTGGCGGATCAAGCAGCTTGGATGGAGGCGTTGACTCGTCCTACCCGGATGGCAAAGAGAGCGGCGTGAGGGGCGTAGCTCCTGAGCTTGGCGATACAGTTTCTTCGAATCAGGGAGATGGCACGAGCGACATAGTCCGCTACGGCAACCTCTCGCTTGAAGTCAACGACGTCGATGACGCGCTGGCGCTCATCACAACGATCATTGAGAGCGCGGGTGGGTACATCTCTTCAAGTTCTCGCTCAGGCGAAGGGGAGTACCTCTACCTGAGTGTAACCCTCCGTGTCCCTGCCGCAGAGTTCAGCGCCGTCATGGCATCGCTGCGCAGCGAAGGTGAAGTTCTCTATGAAGACATCTACAGCTACGAAGTCACCATGCAGGTGCTTGATCTTGAGGCGCGACTAGAAAACCTTCGCGCAAGTGAGGATGCATTCCTGAAGCTGCTTGATCGCGCTCAGACGGTTGCGGATGTCGTTGCCGTGCAGTCGGAGTTGAGCCGCATCCAGGGAGACATTGAATCTTTTGAAGCACAGCTTAGCGGCGTGAAAGATCAGATTGACATGGCGAGCGTCATCGTATCGCTCTCCCTTCCGGTCTCTGCTGTTGATGCTGCGTCAGGCGATTTTGATCTTGGCCACGAGATCAGTAGCGCACTCGCAAACCTGATCAGCGTGGGTCGAGCGGTGATCAGCGTAGCGATCAACATCGTGGTCATTGGGATTCCGATCGCCGTGATCGGCGCGCTCTTCGGCTCACTGATTGGGCGAGTGCTGAACGCAGTTGCCGCTTGGGTCAAGAAGTCGTTGAACGGTTTAGGCAAGGGTGCGCGTCGAGCGGCCCGCCGCTAAGTCGTAGCTACTGAACGCGAAGCGCCGCTGGGGCTAGATGGCTCCGGCGGCGATCGCGATTACGGCAACGGTGAGTAGGCCAATCGCCACACCGATCGCGCCGGCAAGCCAGGCGCGCAGGTTCAGCGGACCAAGTTTCTCGCTCTCCTCTGACGCGTGGTCTCCCATGCCGTCTAGTATCCCAGACGATGAGGATTGACATCGGCGACGGGTTTGAGCTGATCGGCGTGGAGAGCGCCGAGGAGCTGCTGCTCGCCCCGCCATGCAGCCGCGACGATGCAGATCACGCCACCTGCACCTGGTGGGAAGACGCCGACAAGGGGAGTAAGGCGGCGCGTGTTGATGCACTCACCGCGACTCCCGCACAACGCGCGAGCGCGCCAGCAGGTGGCAAGGCGGCGCTCGCCGCCTTTCTGGGTGCCGAAGTGAGCGAAGCGCCAGCCTTCAATCCGTTTGCACCGAAAGAGCCGACGCGCGAAGAAGCGTTGCGCGACGCGGCAGCAGCTCCGGGTCAGCCGGCAAAGCTGCGCCTACTCACGCGACAACTTCCAATCAGCGGACCGATGGGGTGGATCCTTCTCGCCAAGGGCGAGCCGGTCGCTTACTGCCAGGCCGGCCCACTCTCAGCATTTCCACGCGCGCAGCGACTCCGTGATCGCTACCCCGATCTCCCATCCACCCCGCCACCCGCAGTGGTCACCTGTATCTCAGTGATCCCCGCGGCACGCGGAAGCGCACTCGGCAGCGCACTCGTTGAAGGGGTGCTTACGCGACTCAGCACCGCAGGATTTGCCGCAGTCGAGGCGTATCCCGAAGAGCCAGCGACCGCTGCGGCACTCGATGCCGACACAACCTCCTCTGCAACGCTGCGCTTCTGGGAGCGACTGAACTTCTCCGTTGCTGCTACAGGACCCGATGGACGCTGGCCAGTGATGCGGCGCGTGCTCGATTGAACGACGTGCGGCTTTCGGAGCCACTCCCCTCATACGAAGTCGTTGCGAACGTCAGTGAGGGGCGCGACGTGGCGATCCTCAGTGCCTTCACGGCGATCGTCGCTGGTTCTCCAGGGGTGCAGCTGCTCGACGTGCACCACGACCCTGATCACGATCGCAGCGTCTACACCTACGTGGGAGAGGCTGAAGCGCTGGCCCTTGCGACCCGCGCGCTGGCGCGACTTGCGATCGCAACGATTGATCTCACCGCTGCGACAAAGAGCGGTGTTGGCCGCGGTGTTCATCCACGGATCGGTGCAATTGATGTGATTCCACTGATCCCACTCGGTCCTGGTGGGAGCGAGCATGGAGCGGTGGTCGCGGCGCGGGCGCTCGGTCGCACCATTGCCGCCGACCTTGACCTCCCCGTTCACTTCTATGGCGCGGTCGCGCGCAGCGAAGTGAGGCGGGCACTTCCAGAGATTCGACGCGGTGGATTTGAGGCGCTGACTGAGCGGCAGCGAGATCCAAATCACGAACCTGATGAGGGTCCAATCACGCCGCATCCAACGGGCGGCGCTGTTGCGGTTGGGGTGCGTTCACTCATGGCAGCGTGGAATATTGAACTGACGGGCGCACCCGAAGCAAAACTCGCCAACGCTGCACAAGCGATGGCTCGATCAATGCGAGGGAGTGCACCGCGTGGCGTACCAGGACTACAGGCGCTCGGGTTCCGACTTCCAAGTGTTCACAGCGCGCAACTCTCCATGAACCTGCACAACGTTGTCACGGCCAGCACTGCGGGGGTCACTCTTCACAGCATTCGAGCCCGCGCGGAAGAAGAGGCGCGTCTGCTCGGCGTCCAGCTCGGTGAGAGTGAGATCGTGGGACTTCTGCCAGAGTCCGCGCTTCGCGCGGGAGGAGATCCAAACGCGCTGAAGATTCGTAGCGGCTGGCAGCGTGCGTCGATTGAATCGCGTCTCGCTAGATAGCAAACAGCGTCAGTAGGAGCAGAACGGCAGCTACAGGCAAGAGACAGCCAGAGGCTCGCGCTCCACTCTTCCCCGCACTGAGTGTGGCCTTTGCCATGCGCTTCTCTTCGCTTCGGCGTTGATTTTCAGTAATCGCGGCGAAGAGCACGAACTCATCAAGAGATGAACCGTTGTTGTTTAGATCAAACGCACCACGATCTTCGCCGCCATCATCACCGCCACCGAAATCTCCGTCACTCATGCAACCTCCGTGCTTGACGGCGCTGACGCGCCGACTACATGAATTACACCAAGGAGTTGTGCCATCAGTCTGTCGCGCCGCATCCGTTTAATCGGAGGTTATTCGGCGCCGAAGGCCTCGCCGCGTGGTTCGACGACGATCGTGGTCGTCTCTTCTGGAAGGCCGGAGATGGTGATCGTCAGTTTCGGTTGTGCAGTCGGTGGCGTGGTGAGCCCCTCCTCCTTGCAGAAGGCCCTCACTGCGGCGTTCGCCTTTGCAACGTCATCGGTCATCGGCATTGGGATCACAATCTTGGGGCCAAGCTCGCTGATCAGTGCTGAGGCGGCCTCTGCGCTCAACTCGCCGCCAACTGGGACGAGGACGATGTCCGCGCCAGGGAGTTCCTTGATCTGGTCGGTGGAGAACCCTTCGGCATGATCGCCGAGGTGCACCACATGGATGCCATCAATTTCGGCGTAGAAGACGGTGTTGTGTCGCGCCGCAGGGCCGCGGTGGTTGTCGCGGTAACTACGAATGCCAGTGATGAGCACCGACTTCACTTCATACTCGCCCGGTCCCTCAAGGACCACCGCGTTATCTAGGCTGGTGGCAATAGGGGTGCGGCCGTCGCGGGGCGCCAGGCGACCCTTCACGCGCGCGAGCGGCGCGTCGTCTGGGTGGCTGAGCGTGACGATGTCTGCGGTGATGCCACGCCCCGTCGGCCCCACGATGGAGGTGTACGGGTCATAGGCGATCGTCGCCTCGCGTCCTCGGATTCGAACGCAGCTGCGTCCGTAATAGGTGAGTTCCATCGCCCTATTCTCCCACGCGGCACCCCCCAGTGTCGTACGCCGTGGGGTGCTCAAACGAGCGTGGCTGTGTGCCTGAGGGATGAGGGAGCCCAGGGTAAGAGGGAGGGATGTGCCAGGCGAGGGACAATGCCCATCGCCCCCGCCTGGCGGGAGGTCGGTTCTCAGGAGGGAGGTCCAGTGAACCGGACGTTCATCATCTGCCTCTCGGGTGAATCCCCACAGGGCAGCCAGGTAAAGACTTCGCAATGCTTCTGGACCCCACACGGCTCGCCCCGAGGGCGGGCCTACATCTCGGCGGGGGCGGAGATTCCGAGGAGGCGGAGGGCGGCGGCGAGGCTCGTCGCCGCTGCCGCCACAAGGCGGAGGCGCTGGGAGGAGAGCTTCGCCGCGCCTGCGTCCACCACCTTCGCGTCGCGGTAGAAGGCGGAGAAGGCGGTGGCGAGTTCGGTTGCATAGGTGGTGACCCCCTGCGTCTCGTGATGCGCGGCGGCATCCTCAACAACTTCTGGGAGGCGCACGATCACGCGCGCAAGCTTTGCGTCGGGCGTGGCTTCGTCGTTGAGGAGATCACCAATGCTCTCCGACGCCTTCATCCCTTCAGTCTCACCCTTGCGCAGGATTGACTTCATGCGCGCATGCGCGTACTGCGCGTAGTAGACAGGATTCTCGCTGTTACGCGCGGTGGCAGCTTTGATATCAAAGTCAATCGCAGTGCTTGCACTACGCGAAGCAAAGTACCAGCGCGCCGAATCTACGCCAATCTCTTCAAGCAACTCGTCAAGTGTGACGAATGTTCCAGCGCGCTTTGACATGCTCATCTCAACACCATCACGTACAAAGCGCACCCAGGCGACGAGCAGCATCTCCATGTGGTCTTTCTTATAGCCAAGCGCCTCACCAGCATTGCACACGCGCGCAACGGTGCCGTGATGGTCTGCACCCCAAACGTAGACAAGGTGGTCAAATCCGCGACCGAACTTCTCTTCAACGTATCCAATGTCAGAACCGAAGTAGGTGTAGGTGCCGGTAGACTTCTTGATCACGCGATCCTTATCATCGCCGAACGCCGTACTCTTGAACCAGAGCGCACCGTCGCGCTCCTCAAGCCATCCAGCGGCGCGCAACTTCTCAATGGCACGATCCACGAACCCTTCGGTGTAGAGCGAACCTTCTGATCGCCATACATCAAACTTCACACCGAGTGCCGCAAGTGACGCCTCAATCCCAAGACGAATGCGCTCTGATGCCCACTTGCCAATCACCGCAATCTCATCGTCATCAGGGTTCGTGCTCCCCGACGAACGCGCGGCTGCAGCACGCACATCAACGTCGCTTGGAATTACAGCCGCAAGTTCGGCAACGTACTCACCTTTATAGCCATCTTCAGCTACCGCTTTTCCATCACGCAGGGCGATCACACTTTCGCCGAGTCGGCGCACCTGCTCGCCGAAGTCGTTGAAGTAGTATTCGCGCGTTACTTCTTGCCCGGCGGCCTCAAGGACGCGCGAGAGGAGATCGCCAACAAAGGCACCGCGCGCATTTCCAACGGTGAGCGGTCCAGTCGGATTCGCAGAGACAAACTCCACGTTGACACGCAGTGCTTTCTCTCTGGTGCTGTGTGCAAGGTGTCCCCATGCGTTTGGCGCAGCAATCATGGCGTCAAGGAGATCTGCGAGTAGTCCGGCGCGGAGGCGTACGTTGAGGAAGCCAGGGCCAGCAACGCTGGCGCTCGCGATCGGTCCGAGTGCGCCATCACCTCCGTGGATCCTCTCTCCCGCCTCCGCAGCCAACTCTGCAACGATGGCCGCTGCGATCTGCGCTGGCGCGCGCTTCAGCAGCTTGCTCGATTTCATCGCAACGTTTGATGCGTAGTCGCCATGGTCGCTACTTGCGGGAACTTCAACTTCAATCCCCTGGATGAGCGCATCGAGCGCCACCGCATCCTCTGGACCAGGGAGCGCCCCTGAGGCGATCGCTCGGCGGAGAGCGCGGCCGATGGCGTCGCGCACCACGTGACGAAGCGGGGTGCCGAGGAGTGGGTCGCGGGGGAGCGCGGCGGCGCGCTCAGCTCCGTCTGGGGTTCCCCCTTGTTTTGTCATGGCTGAATCGTAGCCGTGAAACTCTGGCACGATGGCGCTATGAGCCAGAACGAGTCGCCCACAACCCAGTCGGCCGCCACGCCGCCCCCCGCAGGGGTGGAGATCGCCACGCCGGTGAGCCGCGGGCAGATCGTTCGCGTCGCGCTCCTCCTCACCACCGCCTTTATCGTTGGCGCGCTCCTCCTCCGCGCGCAGGCAGACCGCATCCGGCCACTCGACCTTCCGCTCCCCGCCGGATGGGTGGCGGTCACCGCCGACACCGTCCTCGCTGGGATCTCCCCACAAAGCGCGGTGCGCGCCGCGCGCTCAGCTGACGCACCGATCGGCGCAACGCCGCGCGTTCGACTCATCACACTCACCAGTGCAGGTGCTGACGCCGCAGCACTTAGCGGGGTCTACTGGCTCATCGTCACCGATGATGTTCGCCCAACGATGGAGATCCCAGCAGGCGATTCGCTTGATGTAATTCGCGCCTACGTCTTGGTCGATCAAGGCGGTGCTGTTGTGCTTGCAGTAGAGCGTGGATTCTCTAGCGCAGACCCAACACTTCCGCCAGACTGAACCTGCCGCAACTCGCTGCGGCTAGGCCGCGGCGCTAAAAGTCAACCCTTGGCAGCCTTGATCGGCCAGTGTTCGCCCGCGCTCTTCCAGCGCTTGGTAGCAAGTTCATCAAATCCGTTCTCTAGTAGCAAGTCGCGCGCGCGGTCAAAGTGCAGCGCAAACCAGTCAGGCTCATGCGCATCGGAGCCAGTGACGATGTACTTGCCGCCAAGCTCCTTGTAGCGCGCGACCGCTTGCGGCAGCGGATAGCAGATGCCAGTGCGTTGACGCCAGCCGGAACTATTGATCTCAAGCGCCGTCCCCGTCTTCACCAGCGCCTGCAAGAACGGCTCATAAAGTTCAGGCGCCGCCTCGAATTGGTCCGTGGTGATGTGCGGGAAGACGTACTTCCGAACGTAATCAGCGTGACCAATAATGTCAAAGAGGCCGCTCTCCGCGGCGCCGAGCACCTCGTCAAAGTATGGTGCCGTGACGTTCGCATCACTTCCTGCAAAGACAGCTGTACGAGATCGCTTGAACGGCGAATCGATACCCGGATGCACGCTGCCTATCGTGAGGTCGTACTGGTATCTCTTGAGATGCTCGCGAATGTCAGACTCATAGGCGCGTTCGTAGGTGATCTCCACGCCGAGCAGGATCTCAATCTTATCACCGAATCTTCGCCGTAGATCTTCAGCCACCTCAACGCGCCGTTGGTGCGGTGCAAGTGTTGTCCCTGGCTCACGCGGATCAAAGTCGAGGTGATCGGTGATGGCGATGCGCGGCATCCCGAGTGCAATGGCAAGCGCCGGGTAGACATCAACCGGAACTAACGAATCTGGCGACAAGAGCGTATGGAGATGCACATCCAGCGGCAGATCAAAGGTGCCGTTCAGTGCGAGCTGTTTCGGTCGCTCGTCGCTACTCATATCTCGTTCAACCATTCTCGTGCGTTGGCGCCGCGCAGGCCACGGATGAGGAGAAGTGCAAGGAGGATCGGTGGGAGGCCAGGGAGCCAGTTGCCAAGGGTGAGCGCGATGAGTGGGCCGGCCGGCAAGAGCACGGTGCTGAGTCCGATTGCGAATCCTCGCCCCGCTCCCTTCCGCTGGATCACGAGCGTAATAGAGAAGATGCAGGCGGCGATGAGGGCCATCCAGACAACGCCCTGCAGGGTGACTGGCGCGTTGGTCGCTTGCTCAACGATCCGACCGAGCGTGAGGCCGAGCCCAGCGAGGAGGAAGAGCGCGTAGATAAGGAAGGCGACGATGCTGATCGGCATGCGCTCAGGATGGCACGCCGAGCGGCGCTCGTCCTGGGTGGCGTGGTGCCCCCAACGGGATTCGAACCCGTGATCTCCACCTTGAAAGGGTGGCGTCCTAGGCCGCTAGACGATAGGGGCGCACGAACGCGAGGGTAGCATCCGACTGCCGTGGCGGCCCCAAATAGGGGAAGGCGGAGGGTTAGCCAGCGAGCTTGCCGAGCACGTCCGAGGCGGCGAGGGCCGCCGCTGCGGCGATCGCGAAGCCACCGCCGAGGAGCGCAGCGAGCAGCGCCCGCCCGTCTTCAGCGCGCCGGATGGCGCGGATCATGCTGAGCGCGAGCATCAGCGCCGCGAAGGCGCAGGCGATCCCAACGACAAGGGTGCCAATGGAGAGTTGGCCGATCTGATCCGCATTGCGGATGCTGGCGACCCAGAGGAAGTAGAGAAGCGAAGCGCCGAGCGCCACGACCACGGCCACCCCCGTGCCGAGAGAGATCACGCCTCGAATACGACGTCCACGGTTCTGGCTCATCTCCGTAGGGTACGACCTCACGCCCAATCGTGGGAGGCACCTGTGCGGCGCCTGCGCAGCCCGACACGCCGCCCCTGCTCGGGTACGATTCAGGCATGGAGATCATGGGCATCAAGATTCCAACGATCGTGATGGAGAACAGCGGCATTTGCTGTGAGGGCTGCCGCCAACCGATCAGCGGCACGCCGTTCCGCGTTAGTGTGCTGGACATCATCGCCACGGAGGTTGCCCCCTCGTTTGAGAGCGCCTCGCCGATCAACCCTGGCCCGTTTCAATTCTGCGCGAAGCCTGTCTGCCCCTCGCAATGGATGGCGGCGAACGGCTGGTACTTCTGCACGCAGAGTTCAGTTCGCGAAATTATGCGACCAGTTGCCTTGGAAACCGCTGAAGGCGCAACCCTTGGACTCTGCGACGGGCTTCACCAGAGTGACCACGAGTTTCTTCCGGCGTAGGCCGGACCGGGCGTGATCTCCCTCATCACCACGCTCACCGCCGCACTCTTCGCGGCACTCCTCTTTAACCAGTATCAGTTTCGTCGTGCTCCGTATCAGCTCGCATGGGCGATTGGTGCAGTGGCGTTTGCTGTCGCCGCGGCTGCAGAAACGCTTGCAGGGTTGATCGGGTGGAGCGAGCCGTTGTATCGATCCTGGTATCTCACCGGCGCCGTCTGGACCGCCGGATGGCTCGGCACCGGAACCGTCCTACTCCTCTCAAAGACGCGGTTCGGCTACTGGTATTCGGCGTGTCTTGTACTCGCTGGCTTCTTCACGATTCTCGTTGCGCGACGTCTCGAAGATCCAGCAGCTGGGCCGACGGCGCTCTTCTACGCGCTCCTCGCTTGGTCCGCAGCAGTCTCTATTGCATGGCTCGCGTATCTCGGTAGCGCGCGGTGGAGCCGCATCGCCGTCGGGCTCGTCCTGCTCTTGAGTGCTGTTGCACTGCCACTAGTTGCAACGGCGCAGCTTCCAGCACCAGGCTGGGCAACAGATCCGCAAACCGGCGCACCCGTCGCCCTCCTCTTGCCGCCAGCGCTTCGGCTCCTCACTCCGCTCTTGAATATCAGCGGAGCATTTGCGCTTCTGACGGGCGCGCTCTTCTCCGCATATGTCTTCATGCCGAAGGTTCGCGCGCTACCGTACTCGAGTGATCCGCGACAGCGCGGTGATGAACTCCTCTTTAACTTAGCGATTGCTCCGTTTGCAATTGCCGTGAACTTTGTGAAGAGCCTCCCGCTTGCAGTTGCGGCGTGGCGTAACGGCACGCTGAATCGCCGCGTCCCCGCAACCCTCCTCATTGCGCTTGGCGCCTTCTTTCCGAGTCTCACCGACACGCTGAGTCGAACCGGATCTACCGAGGTGTATCAACTTGGGAAGGCGCTTGGCGCACTCCTCCTGCTGATCGGTTTCTTGGCCAGCGTTGACGATCCAGACGAGATCACCCTGCCGCTCGTTGGCGCACCGCTGCGCGCCGCCCTGCGCCTTGTCCGCGGGAGAGAGCGGGCGTAGGGGTGGCTGCTATCCTGAGAGCCAACCCCACCGAGAGGCCCACACGGAGGCAGACATGAACATCCGCACCGCAGTCTTCCCCGTTGCCGGCTGGGGGACACGCTTCCTCCCCGCAACGAAGGCGGTGCCGAAGGAGCTCCTCCCGATCGTTGATCGCCCGGCGATCCAGTACGCCATAGAAGAGGCGATCGCCGCAGGGATCGAGCGCGTCATCTTGGTGACGAGCGAACATAAGCGCTCCATTGAAGACCACTTTGATATTGCCTCAGACCTTGAGGCGGTCCTTGAGGCGCGCGGCGACATTGAGCACCTCCGCGCCGTGCGCGCGGTAGCCGACATGGTGCATCTAGTGACGGTGCGTCAGAAGGAGCAGCTCGGCCTTGGGCACGCGGTGTTGATGGCGCGCGACGCGGTGGGGCATGAACCGTTCGCCGTGGTGCTCCCAGACGACCTCATCATTGGGGAGAGCCCGGCGCTTGGGGAGCTCATCGCGGCGTACAAGGCGACGAGTTCCTCTGTTGTTGCGGTGATGGAGGTACCGAAAGATCAGACACGTCGCTACGGGATCGTTGATCCAGACACCTCGCTCCCATCGCCTGATGGCGGCAGGACCATTCCGCTCCGCGGGCTTGTAGAGAAGCCAGCCCCCGCCGATGCGCCATCAAACCTTGCGATCGTTGGGCGCTACGTGTTGAGTCCGAAGATCTTTGAGAAGTTGGAGCAGACGCCACACGGCGCTGGTGGTGAGATTCAGCTCACCGATGCAATCCAGGCACTCGCATCTGAACAGCCGATCGTTGGCTACAAGTTCAGCGGCACACGGTATGACGTTGGCGCACCGGAGGGCTGGCTGAAGGCGAACCTAGACTTAGCGCTGGAACATTCAACGTACGGCGCTGCGCTGCGCGCCGCACTAGCAACGCACTTGCGGGACGGGGAGAGGTGACCGGCGCGGCCGAGGTTCGCCCAAAGTCTGGCGACCTGATCGCCGGACGCTACCGACTGCACGAGCAGATCGGCGAAGGTGCTGCAGCATTTGTTTTTCGCGCGGTGGATGAGGCGCTCGGTCGCGATGTTGCCGTAAAGATTTTGCGTGGTGCACTCGCAGCATCGCCCGCCGCCGCCGCGCGCTTCCGCGCCGAAGGGCGTGCCGCTGCAATCATCGCGCATCCGAACGTTGCCGCCGTCTTTGACGTTGCGCCAGAGCGTGAAGCGCCAGCGATCATCATGGAATTTGTTGATGGTGAAGATCTCTCCTCCATGTTGCGCCGTGTTGGCCCGCTCGTGCCGCGTCGCGCCGCGGCTATTGCGGCGCAGGTTGCGCGCGGCCTCGCCGCCGCGCATCAGCGCGGCATCATTCACCGTGATGTTTCATCGCGCAACATTCTGATTGGCCGCGAAGGTCGCGCGCAGATCACCGACTTCGGTATTGCTCATGCAACACTTGAGGACGGCGCACCGACTGCGCCGGTAGCCGGCACCGCTCCGATTGGGACGGTGCACTATGTCGCACCTGAAGTTGCAGCGGGAGGTGCTGCGACAACAAGCTCAGATCTCTACGGACTCGGCGTTGTCCTCTTTGAACTCCTAACGGGGCGCAGGCCGGCGGATGGCGGCACAACGGGAGCCGCGCCATCGCCGCGGACGCTACGCCCAGATATCCCAGTAGAACTTGAGACGATCACCACGCAACTTCTTGCTGCTAATCCGAAGTTGCGCACAGCAAATGCAACCGCCGCCGCTGACGCGCTGGAGTCGTATGTGGTGAAGGCTGGCCGAACATCGATTCAGCCGCGCGCCGTTGGCCCAGCGGCGGGGGCTCCGCGCGCACTGGCTGGGACGCGTGTTTCCCGTGTTGCTGGTGAGGCGGGACCGGGCGAGCCATCTGCGCCAGTTGATCCAAACGATGAGTGGGTTAGCGAGGGTGAACCAGAGGCGATGTCACTTCGTTCCACGTTGCTGACGATTGGTGGTGTCTCACTCGCGGTCGTCCTGCTGCTCGCCGGCGTGATCTTCGGCCTGCGCTTGATCAGCGCGGGCGGTGGTCCAGACGCCAACGTCAAGGTCCCGCCAATCGCTTCCCTCACCCTCTCAGAGGCGATTCCGATCGCTGAGCAGCTTGGACTTCGTATCGAGGTGGTGGAGCGCGTCAGCTCAGAGTCGCTTCCTGTGGACACGATTTTGTCGCAGTCGCCAGAGGCGGCGACCCTCGTCCCCACCAACAGCGTGATTGAGGTACGCGTGGTGGCAGGGAGCGGGCTCGCTGTGGTGCCTGAGTTGGTTGGGGGAACCGAAGAGGAGGCGACGCAGCGCTTAAAGGAGGCGAACCTGCGGCTCGGCCAGGTGATCTCTGCCTGGTCCCCGACGGTGCCGAGCGGAGGCGTCATTCAGCAGAACCCTCGTGCCGGGCTCCAGGTTGCCAATAGGAGCAGTGTGGATCTCGTGATCTCGCTCGGGCCTGAGCCATCACCGAGCGCCTCGACCTCACCATCCGGCGTCGCTGATACTGCGGTGCCGATCCTGCGCTGCATGTCCGTAGGAGAAGCTGCGGTGGCGCTAGAAGCGGTCGGGCTCATTCTTGATTCCGCCTCCGCGGCACTTGATCCAACTGAGATCGTTGATCTCATCGCTCCCGCCGTAGGGGTGCTCGTGCCGAACGGGAGTAGCGTGCAGATCATCGCAACGAGCCCGTTTGGGACGCCGCTCGCCGGCTGTCCGTGAGCCGCCTCTAGGCTTCGAGCCCCTCCCAGAGGCCACCGCTCGACCAACTGAGTCGCGGCAACTTTGAATCGGCGCCGTCAATTCGCCGCCCATGGCTCGCCGAACGTTGCAGCTCCACTGGCGCGGTCCAGCACGGGCGCACGTCACTCTCTCCAACAAGTTTCTTCTTCTTGTCAATGCCGCAGTAGCTGATTCGCCCCACAACGGCGCGGCGGAGGTGGCGGCAGGTTCCGCAGGCGGTCGTTGGCGCCTGGCAGACCCAGCAGCGCCCCGTCTCTTCTTGTAGCGCTCCGCACGACGGACACTGCCAGGCGAGGTTCCCGCCGTCCATTACGGCTTCTTCTTCACGGTGAATGGCGTGGTGGCTTCAAGTGGATCGCCTTGCGTCAGGGTGTAGGTTGCCAAAATCAGGCCGCGCCCTTCAGTCGCGTAGTTCTCAGGGAAGGTGTATTCGCCGATCGCGCGCCCGTTGCTATCTGAGAGGCTGCACGGCAGCGATATTGGCGAAAGCCCAGGCGCAGTGATCATCATGCAGACGTTAGCCCCCACGACTGGTGCACCAGTGGAGTCTGTAGCTGTTGCAGTAATGCGGAACGACTTTGGCGATTTGTTCAGGAAGATCGTCCCAGGGTTCACAACTAGCGTGACGCGACCAACGGATGCGTTTGTTGTGATCTCTACGCTGGTGCGTGACGAGTTGCCAACGGCATCAGTTGCAGTGACAGAGAGCACGTTGATCCCATCTCGCAACGAGATGTTGATGGAGTATTGGCCGCTGTTGTTTGCTTTTCCATTTGATGTAATACCAGAAGTTTCGTTGCGCACCTGAATATCCGCGTCACCCTCTGAATCGCCCCGCACCGTCACCTCTGCCCCGTTGATAAGTTGACCTGGTGCTGGTGACGTAATGATCACCTCAGGCGCGGTGGTGTCACGCGTCACGGTGACAGCGTTGCTCGGCGTCTTCTCTGTGCCAGCCACAACAACAACCGCAGAGATGATGTTCTCACCCGATGCCAGTGGAATTCCGGAGATCTCAAACGCTGGCGTCTTCGGCAGCTCAACCTCGGCGCCGGTGATGACCGAACCATCTTCAGTCTCTATCTTGATCAGCAGGGTGGCGTCGCTGAGGCCGAGTAGGTCATCTGGGAGCGAGCCACGTATCGTGATCGTCTGTGCGGCAACCGTTGCAGGGCTAGGTGCCACAAGGAGCGGTGCGCCTGGTGCCGCTGAAGGGATCACCCCTCCTGGCGTCGTGCTTGGACCTGAGTCACCGATTGAGAGCACGAGGCGAACGGCGAAGAGCGCGGCAACGATGAGGAGGAGTAGGGCCGCAATGCCGACGAGTCGGTAGAGGGCGGCAGTGATCGTTCGCATAAACGAGCTTTGACTTTCGCGATTCGGCGTCCGCCCCGTTGTGTAGGAGACGGCAGCTCGAGTTGGCGCGCTCGAAGCGACGCGACGGACTGGTGGACGAGCGTCAGAGCGGTTGCCAAATAGACCGCGGCGGCGTGGCGGTTGCGAACCGGGTCGATTGAACCCTGCCATGGTCACGATTGTGGCACGGCTCGCAGAAAGACCGCTACGCTCAACAAATGCCTGACGCCGCTTCGGACCCAACACTCATCACAGCCCTCAAAGAGCGTGTGCGTGCTGCGCGTGAACAGATGACCGCGGCGATCGCAGACGACCGCGGCGACGACGCGTGGGAAGCGGCGCTCGTCGCCATCTCCGCACGAGGGCGCTTTGGCGTCCGCCTCGGACTTGAGCGCTCGCGCGCCATCCTGGAGGAGCTCGGGAGCCCTGAACGCACCGTGCGCGGCGCCCTCATTGCGGGGACTAATGGGAAGGGGAGTGTCGGCGCGCTGCTCTCCGCCGCCCTTAGCGCCGCTGGGGTCCGCCACGGCAGCACCCCAAAGCCACATCTCGTCTCATACCGCGAGCGGATTCGCATTGATGGCCGCCCACTCGCCCCACTCCAATTCGCCATGGCGGTGGAGCGAGCCCTCGATGCCGCCGACCGGATTGAGTCGCGCGTCGGTCCCGTCACCGAGTTCGAACTCCTCGCCGGCGTCGTCTTTGACGGCTTTCACGCCGCTGGCATCGATCGCGCCGTTGTGGAAGTTGGGCTCGGCGGGAGACTCGATGCGATGCACGCATGGGATGGCGGCGTTGCCGTTGTCACCAACGTTGGTCTTGATCACCAGGAGTATCTAGGCGAAACTATCAAGGAAATCGCTGGTGAGAAGGCGGCGATCATCATGCGTGGGGATCGCGCAGTCACGGGGGCAACTGACAGGGGCGAAGCGCTGAGCGTGATCAAGAGCGTTGCGGCGACGGTTAACGCGCCACTCACCATTGCAACGCATGGAGCAATCCGAACGCTGGGACGCGACGGCATTGAGGTTGAGCTGCCACGCCTCGGCGCCGTCAGGGTGGGGCTCCTCGGGCGCCACCAAGGAGAGAACGCCGCGGTGGCGCTCGCCACGCTTGACGCAATGAAGTCTGCGGGACTCACTACGGTGAGCGACGAAGAGATCAGGGCTGGATTCGCCGCCGCACGTTGGCCGGGACGAATGGAGTTGATCAGCGGCGCATTCAGCTCAAGCGATCAGCGCGATCTCTTACTTGATGGTGCACACAATGAAGATGGCGCTGCTGCACTCGCATCTGCAGTGAGCGATCTTGCTCCGCTCCTCCGTGACGCTGATGGCGAGAGTGGATTGAGTGGCGTAACGCTCATCTTTGCAGCAATGGCGGACAAGTCAGCTGCGAAGATCTTCAGTGAACTCGCACGTTCACCACTACTGCAATCGGCGCGCGTCATCTGCACGAGTGTGGGCGATGATCGCTCTTCATCACCAGAGGCGCTCACCGCGATGGCGCGTGGAGCGGGGCTCGGCGCAAAGGTTGAGACCGCCGCCGATCCGCGCGCAGCGCTCAACGCAGCATCGCGTGATCGTGGCGCGGTGATCGTTGCAGGGTCGCTCTATCTGGTTGGCGCTGTGCGCGAGCGTCTCTTGCGTGAAGGCAAGCTCCCCGACGACGGGAGCCTTGACCGCCTAGCGACTACTGGTTCGGTCGAATCCCAAGGGTGACCGAGATCTGAACTGTTACCCCGGCGCGGAGCACGTCCAAGACGATCACCGCCCCAGGCGAGTACTGGACCAAGAGATCTTGCAGCGGGTGTTGTTCGTCAATGAGGACGCCTTGCACCTTAGTGACGATGTCGCCGTCGGCGAGGCCGGCCACTTCGGCGGGGCTCCCTGGCATGATGCCAGACTCCGTGCCGCCAGAGATCCAGGCGCCCTGGAAGAGGGTGAGGTTGTTCTCCGCCGCAGTGCGGCGATCAAGGGCAACGTAGCGGATGCCGATCCATGGGCGGGAGAGTTCAATTCCAGCGAGCGCCTGCTCCATGATCGGTCGTGCGATGTCAATTGGGATCGCGAAGCCGATCCCCGCCCCTTCGGTGGAGATGGCGGTGTTGATCCCAATCACGGCGCCGCTTGAGTCAACGAGCGCGCCGCCGGAGTTTCCCGGGTTGATCGCAGCGTCCGTCTGAAGGAGGCCGTCGAGCCGACCAGACTCGGTGGTGATCTCACGCCCGATGGCGGAGATGATCCCGGCCGTTACTGAATTCGTATAGACGCCGAGCGGTGAACCGATCGCAATGGCGGTCTGCCCAACCTGGATGGCGCTCGATCGGCCGAGCGTTGCGGCGGTAAGTCCGGTCGCCTCCACCTTGACGATCGCGAGATCGGTCAGCGTGTCAATGCCATAGACAAGCCCAGGGAAGTCACGCCCGTCCTCAAGATGAACGGTCATGGCGGTTGCGCCCTCAACTACGTGTCGGTTTGTGACGATCCAACCGTCTGCCGAATAGATCACACCAGATCCAACTGATTCACCGTCGACACCTGTCACTTCTAGGGTGACGATCGCCGGTGAGATGCGCTCGGCAACGCTGACGGTCGCCGACTGCTCTGAGACGAGCGTCTGACGGATCTGCTCGCCGATATCTCCACTCCCGTTGAAGCCACCAAGCAGTAGCACGGTTGCCCCTGCGCCACCTGCAGCACCAAAGATGAGTGAGAGGGCGAGTAGGCCGAGGATCGCTCGGCGTCCAATCGCGCTTACTCGCTTCTCTGCCGGCGCCTCGCCGCCGTCGCCAAGGAGCGGTTCAGGCTTCGGGTATCCGTCATCTAGCTTCTCAACCCAAGGCTGGGGGTTTTCCGCCGGCTCTGGTTCAAATCGGAGCGGCTCTTGGCTGCGTTCGTCCGTCGGATCTGACGCTTTGCTCACGCTCTCTCCTTTGTTGACTTGGTGGCGTCGTCGGCTGACGCGGCGGCGTCACGCGGTGTGCCCTGCTCTTCAACTGTAGATGATGAGGCATCGGCGCGAAGAACCTGCCGAAGACGAAGTGAAGTTTTCGCAACCTCTCCGAGCAGCGCTGCGGCGCGGCGCCCCACACTGATCAGCGATGCTGGTCCTTGCGGTGCTGGCGCTGGCTCCACCGTCTCATCGGCGATCTGTTCAGGATCTGCTGGAAGCGTCAGCGTGAAACTCGTTCCGCTCCCAAGGAGACTCTCCACCACAATCCGGCCTGCATGCATATCAACAATTGACTTGACGATGGCAAGGCCGAGTCCAGAACCTGAGGCACGCGTCGCCTTGCGTGCCGCAGCGAGCCCCTCTGTGCCGCGGTAGAAGCGATCAAAGATGCGCGGCAACTCTTCGGCGGAGATACCAACTCCGTTGTCTGAGATGGTGATCGTTGCGGCGCCAGTTGCAAGCGGACGAACCGCAACGGAGACGCTCCCGCCGCGCGGTGTGAACTTCAACGCATTAGCAACAAGGTTCGCTACCGCCTGGCCAACAAGTGTTCCGTCATGGCGCACCATCACCCGTCGCGCTGGGAGGCGCTCATCGAGCGCAACGCCGCGTCGTCGTGCGCCAACGGCGGCCTGCTCAATCGCCGCACGAACACTCGAGCGCAAATCTCCCTCTACAAAGTGGGGACGCGCAATCCCTGCGTCAAATCGAGAGAGTTCCAAGATATTCGCCGTGAGTGCATCCATACGCTCAAGCTGGTTGCCCGCTTCGGTCAGGAGTCGCTTTCTCGTTGCGGCATCGGTCGCTGCGCTTTCGTCGAGTAGGTCTACGAAGGCGCGGAGTGCGGCGAGCGGCGTGCGAAGCTCGTGCGAGACATCGGCCAGATGCTCCTGCCCGCGATCGCGCTCACGACGAAGCGCCGCAACCGTCCCCTCAAGGCGACCCGCCATGCGATTGAACTGGCTCAAGAGCGCCTCCATCTCTACGTTCGCCGCAACCTCGCTTCCGGTTGGGACACGTGCGGAGAGATCACCGTCGCCAATCCTGCTCGCTGTTTCCGATAAGAGTCGTACTGGCTTCGCAAATCGGTGTGCGGCGAGCGAGGCGAAAAGGATCGTGAGCAGCAGCGCCAAGATGCCAACGAGCAGCACTAGACTCGTGATCTGCGCGATGCGCGTGACGCGCGTGGAGAGCGGTTGCACGAGTGTGATCTCCATTGCGCCAACGGTGGATGTTCCGCCGAGCACCACCACCTCAGAGCCGCTCGTAATCGGATCTCGTCGCTCGCCAGCTGTTGGCTCTACGCCAGAAGAATCAATGGTGAACTCGGCGTCAGTGAGTGGCGTGAAAAGCTGTTGCGCCTCATCCCATGAGCCGAACTGAATGCGCACATCAGCGCGTGCGATCACTGTTGCAAGGCCTTGCAGTTCTGGATCCTGAAGCAAGAAGCGTTCCTGGATCGTAGGCGAGAGTGCGCCAGCCTTTGTGATGATCGCCTGCTCGCCGGCTGCGGCAATTGCAATGCTGCGCGCAGAGCTCGCCACCGCCATCCGACGCACCTGCAGCGAAGTGAACTCCTGCGACTCCAGCTCTCTGCTCATCCGCTCCACCACGACGAACCCGGAAGTGAAGAGTGCAATCGCAACGATGCCGAGGAAGGCAGCCGTTAGTCGCGCGCGGAGACCGCGCGGCGGGAGTCGGTAGAGGCGCGAGAAGAGCGAGTTCAGGATCCGCTCCGCTCGCCGCGCTCGCTCCTATCAGCAAATGCGTAGCCCACGCCACGGACGGTCATCACAAAGCGAGGGTTCGACGGATCCTCCTCCACCTTGTCGCGCAGATGGCTGACGTGGACATTGATCGTCTTCTCATCGCCCGAAATAGCGGCGTCGTAATCACGCACGCGTTCAAGCAGGTCGCGGCGACTGAAGACGCGCCCCGGCTTCTCTGCAAGGAGGCGCAGGATCTCAAACTCCGTTGGGGTAAGCGAGATCTTCTTCCCGGCGCGGCTGACGCGCCGCCGCTCAAGGTCAATCAGCAACTCATCGGCGCGAATGATGCGCCCACCAAGCGCGTCGGCAAGGTCGCCGTAGGCACGACGAAGGTGCGACTTCACGCGGGTGAGCAGCTCACGGACGCGGAACGGCTTGGTCATGTAGTCATCGGCGCCGAGCTCAAGGCCGAGGATCGTGTCCACCTCTTCGTCGCGCGCTGTAAGAATGATCACAGGCGCCTTTGAGCCGCCGGCACGGAGTCGGCGGAGCAGCTCAAAGCCGTCTATCCCTGGGAGGCGGACGTCAAGGATTAGCAGGTCCGGCGCCTGCGCCAGGCCGATCTCCAGCCCCTTATCTCCCGTGGCGGCGAGCAGGGGGAGATACCCCTCGCCCTTCAGCGCCACTTCAAGCGCGAGGGCGACGGCTGGATCGTCTTCAACAACAAGGATCGATGCGGCCATGCTCAGAACTCTACACCCGCCGCACGGCTATCCTGAGTCTCCAATGGCAGCACCCCTCCCCCCAATCGCGGTCAAAGAGCGTGGCAAGGCACTACTGAGCCGCCCCACGCTGAACAAGGACACCGCCTTCAGTCGCGAAGAGCGGCGCCTTCTCGGCCTGGATGGGCTCCTCCCCGCCACGGTGCTCACACTTGAAGAGCAGGTCGCCGTGGAGCTGCAGAAGATTCGTCGGAAGCAGGATCCACTAGAGCGCTACATCGGACTCGCCGCGCTGCAGGATCGCAACGAGACACTCTTCTATCGGCTCCTCGCCGAAAACATGGAGGAGTTCCTCCCTGTGGTCTACACACCAACCGTTGGTGAGGCGTGCAAGCGCTGGAGTCAGATCTGGCGCCGCGCACGTGGCGCCTGGATCACACCAGATGATCAGGACCGCATTCCAGAGCTGCTACACAACGCCGCTGGCGGCGGCGAGACGCGACTGATCGTAGTGACAGACAACGAGCGCATCCTCGGCCTCGGCGATCTTGGCGTTGGCGGGATGGGAATTCCAATCGGCAAGCTTTCGCTCTACATCGCCGCCGCTGGGATTCATCCGGCGTGGGCACTCCCAGTCTCACTTGATGTTGGAACAGACAATAAAGAACTACTTGATGACCCAGCGTATCTCGGATGGCGAAAGCCGCGGCTGCGCGGCGCAGCGTATGACGCGTTCATTGAGAAGTTCGTTGCGGCGGTGGCGATGGCGCTCCCAGGCTGCGTAATCCAGTGGGAAGACTTCAAGCAACAGAATGCGATCAAGATCCTTGAGCGATATCGCGGAACTGTTCCGTCATTTAATGACGATATCCAAGGGACGGGCGCCGTTGCGCTCGCTGGCATCATTGCCGCCATTAACGCGGGTGGTGGGTCTGGAAGCAAGAAGATGAACGACCAGCGCTTCCTCTTCTATGGCGCTGGCGCCGCAACGCTGGGCATCGTGCGCCTCCTGCGCCGCTACCTCGAGAGTGTTGGGATGAGCGCCGATGAGCGCGCGAGTGCAATCATCGCGATGGACTCCAAGGGAATCGTGCATGACGGACGGAGCGATCTCACTGACGGAAAGAGCGAGCTCGCACTCTCCGCCACAACACTGCGCGCGCTGAATCTTGACACGCTGAGCGGCACGTCAACGTTAGAGGCCATCATTAGCGCGGCACGACCAACCGCACTCCTTGGGACAAGCGGTCAGGCGGGCGCATTTACAGAGGCGGCAATTCGCGCCGCCGCCGCGGCAGCTCCTGCGCCACTGATCTGGCCGCTCTCTAATCCAACCTCATGCGCTGAGGCAACACCGTCAGATATTTTGCAGTGGAGTGAGGGGTGCGCGGTCGTTGCAACCGGTTCGCCATTTGAGCCGGTCCTTGTTGGCGGGAAGTCTGAGGCGATTAGTCAGGCGAACAACGTCTATATCTTCCCTGGCGTTGGCCTTGCCGCAATTGCGGGGCACCTCCCCCGCATCCCAGATGAGGCCTTCCTGGTTGCTGCAGAAACTCTCGCGGCACTCACTCCCCCAGCGCGCGCCTCCATCTATCCGCCGATCGCGCAGCTCCGCGCGATCAGTCGCAGCATTGCGATCGCGGTGATCCAGGCGGGCGTGGCAGGTGGCTGGGCCCCTGCGACTCCAGTCGATCGAATTCCTGAACTTGTGGATGCGGCGATGTGGAGCCCCGCATACCGACCGTATCTCCCTGCATGAATCACGGCGAGCGATAGGATTACACGATGAAGATTGGCGTCTTGCGCGAGAGGATTGCAGGGGAGCGCCGTGTGGCGCTCGTCCCCGACGCTGCCGCAAAGCTGATCGCCGCAGGCCACCAGATTTTTGTTGAGCGCGGTGCTGGAGCCGCCGCAGGCTTCCCAGACGCCACATATGAGAAGGCGGGCACCACGCTGGTTGCAGATGCGGCCGCGCTGAGCGCTGCAGCGCCACAGCTCGTGGTGAAGGTGCGCAAGCCGAGCGCCGACGAGGCCGCCGCGCTCCCCAAGGGATGTGCCCTGATCTCGCTCCTGACGCCAGGTGCCAACGAAGAGATTCTCCCAGCGTTAGCGAGCGCCAAGATCACCGCACTCGCGATGGAACTCGTGCCGCGCATCACCCGCGCACAGTCAATGGACGTCTTGTCATCGCAGAGCGGCGTTGCTGGATACAAGGCGGCGTTGATTGGCGCTGCAGCGCTCGACAAGTTCCTCCCAATGCTCACCACCGCAGCAGGCTCCATTGCACCGGCGAAGACGTTCGTTATGGGTGCTGGTGTTGCAGGACTTCAGGCGATCGCCACGGCGCGCCGACTCGGCGCGGTGGTCTCCGCATTCGACGTGCGCGGCGCCGCTGGCGAGCAGGTGCGTTCACTCGGCGCACAGTTTGTTGAACCTGCGGCGAAGGCCGAAGGAACAGGCGGCTACGCGCGCGCGCAGACAGACGATGAGACGGCGCAGAACGCAACGATCATTGCGGCGCACATCAGCAGCCAAGACCTGGTGATCACTACGGCGCTGATCCCTGGTCGCAAGGCGCCAATCCTTGTAACGGATGCAATGCTCGCAACAATGCGGACAGGCTCTGTGGTGGTGGATATCGCCGCTGAATCTGGCGGAAACGTTGAAGGGGTGGTCTCCGGTGAGACGGTGCTGAAGCACGGCGTGCACTTGATTGGCGCCGCGAACCTTCCGGCGAGCGTCCCGCTACACGCGTCGCAGATGTTCTCCACCAACGTGCGCACGTTGATCGCACACCTTACTGCTGAAGATAAGAGCCTCAAGATTGACGCCGCAGATGAGATCGCTGGGCCAATGTTGATCACCAACGCTGGCGAACCTGTGAAGCGATAGGAGTACGAAGATGATCAGTGCAGTTGCAACGGCACTCGGCGCAGCAACCGTCGCCATCACGCTGCTGAGCGGCGGCTTCACTGCGGCGGAGACCGCCAGCGCGAGCAGCACGCTGATTGACGCGCAGATCGTGGAGGTCTACGTCTTCTTGCTCGCCGCGTTCACCGGATTCCAGATCATCACCAAGGTGCCGCCGCTTCTGCACACGCCACTAATGGCGGCCACCAACGCGATCTCCGCGATCAGCTTGGTGGCGAGCCTTGTCATTGCAGGTGCTGAGCGACCCTTCTACATCAACGTTATGGGCACAGTTGCCGTCGCGGCCGCAACGATCAACGTGGTCGGCGGCTTCGTCATCACCGATCGCATGCTGAAGATGTTCAAGAAGACGGAGGCGCCAAAGTGAACCCACAGATCGGCGCCCTCTTCGTTCAGGTTGCCTACATTGCCGCCTCTGCCGCCTTCATCCTTGGCCTGCGTGGACTGACCAAGCCAGACACGGCGCGTCGCGGCATGCAGCTCGCCGCGGCGGGCATGCTCCTCGCCATCATTGGCACGCTGCTGAATCACGAGATCATCACCTACGAGTTCATCATCATTGGACTTGTCGTTGGCTCAGCGATCGGCCTCCCGATGGGTCTGCTCGTCCCAATGACCGCCATGCCACAGCGCATCGCTGTCAGCCACATGTTCGGCGCACTCGCCGTCACCCTCGTCGGCATCGCTGAGTTTCTTCACTACCGTGATGTTCCTGGTGGACCAGGGGCGGTGAAGATGGTGGCGCTCGGCTTTGAGACGATCTTTGGTGCGCTCACCATCACCGGCTCCTTCATGGCGTTCGGCAAGCTGCAGGGATTCATTTCGGGGAAGCCGATCACCTTCCCAGGCCAGAAGATCATCAATGCGGCGATCTTCGTTGGCGCAATCGGCCTCTGGATCTATCTGATCGCCACGCAATCGAGCGGCCCCGCCACAAGCGGTGATAACGGCGTCCTCCTCTTCGGCCTGATGACCCTCCTCGCCCTCGTGATCGGCGTCACGCTCGTGCTGCCGATCGGCGGCGCAGACATGCCGGTCGTGGTCTCCCTCCTCAACTCGTATGCGGGACTCGCGGCGAGCGCCACGGGCTTTGCAATCGGCAACAACATCCTGATCGTCGCAGGCGCCTTGGACGGCGCGAGCGGCTTCATCCTCTCGATTCTTATGTCAAAGGCAATGAACCGCAGCTTTGCGAACGTGCTCTTTGGCGCGTTTGGTGGCGAGAAGGCGGCCGCCTCCGTGAAGAGCGCCGAGGGGCTCACCACGCGCAGCATCAGCGCCGAAGATGCCGCAATGCGCATTGGCTACGCGCGCAACGTGATCGTCATTCCTGGATACGGTATGGCGGTGGCACAGGCGCAACATGCGGTGCGCGAGCTCGCCGAACTAATTGAGAAGCGCGGCGGACGCGTGCGATTCGCCATTCACCCAGTTGCCGGCCGTATGCCAGGACACATGAATGTGCTCTTGGCCGAAGCGAACGTTCCGTACGACCACCTCTTCGATCTTGAAGAGATCAACGAAGAGTTCCGCGCCTGCGACGTTGCACTCGTCATTGGCGCAAATGACGTCACAAACCCCGCCGCAAAGAGTGACCCTGCCTCGCCGATCTACGGCATGCCGATCCTCAACGTGCAGGATGCGGAGCAGGTGATCGTGGTGAAGCGTGGTATGGCCACAGGCTTCGCCGGCATTGAGAACGAGCTCTTCTACCTTGAGAAGACCTCGATGCTCTTCGGCGACGCGAAGGGCGTCCTCTCGCAGGTGGTCTCCGAGATCAAGGGGCTGTAATGAATCCTGTCGCGCGGGTGGTCTCCACCGTTGCGCTCGCAGCAACCGCCTTCTTCACGCTTACCGCCTTTCAAACACTTCCAGACGATGCACAGCTTGCCATTCATTGGAACGCTGATGGCGTTGCGGATGGTTTTGCTGGACGCGAGGCGCTCCTCCTTCTCCCGGCCATCTTTGGCATCACGGCCTTGCTAATTGCGCTCGCGATCCGATTTGATCCGAAGCGCGCAAACATCGTGCGCAGCGCCGAAGCGATTGGCTACGTTGGAATGGGGCTCGTCCTCCTCTTCGCTGTGACACAGTCGGCGATCATCAATTCCGGATACGGCGAAGCGGCGCGACTCGATCACGCCGTACCGATCGTCCTCGGCGCACTCTTCGTGCTGCTCGGATACGTGATGCCGCAGATCAGGCAGAACTACACGATTGGCGTGCGGCTTCCATGGACGCTGGAGAGCGTTGCAGCGTGGGATGCGGCGCATGTGACCATTGGACGCGCGTGGATTGTGACTGGCGCAGTAACGGCACTTCTCGGTGTTATCCCTACGAGCATCGTTGATCTTGGCGCTGCGCCACTGCTCGTCTTCTTCGCCGGCCTCGCCGCCTCTCTGGTCGCAACTACTTACGTTGCCTACACCACCTTCAGCGCAGGGAAGCGACCGCGGCGGAAGAGGTGATCGGCGCGTCCGAGCTCGCCGCCGCGCAGGGCGCCTATACCTTCATGGCCGGCGCCCTCATCACGCTCGTTGTTGGCGGCGTGATCCTTGCGCGCAGGTTTGGCGGGGGGCTCGCACCGTGGGCGTGGGGCGGCGTTGCCTTTGTCTTGAGTCAGGCGGCGCGCCTTCCGGCGCTCACGCTGATCAGCGCGCTCATCATTGGAAGCGCAGCGCCAGAGAGTGGCAGCGCCACATGGGTACTCTCCGTAGTCGTTGCTTCGCTCACCGCTGGCATCTTCGAAGAGGGGAGCCGCGCACTGATCCTCTCTACCGCCGCAAAGCGCGTGCGCAGCGAAGGTGCAGGGATCGCCTTCGGACTCGGCCACGCTGCGATTGAAGCGGTGATCTTCACGCTTCTTCCATCATTTGCGGCAATCGCGCTCCTGAGCGGCGCTGCGGACGGAAGCATCTACGCGAATCTGCCGGCCGACTCGAGTGAATCGCTCACCACCGCCATCACCTTCCTCTCAGGACAGAGCGCTGGCGTTGCTACCCTCTCAATCACTGAGCGCATCTTCGCCACCGTGCTGCACATTACGCTGACACTTTTTGTCCTTCGCGCCGTACAACAGGGCGGCGGAAAGCGCGATCTTGCGCGGCGACTCGTTCTACCGATCGCACTCCACACAGTTGCCAACCTCAGCACCGTGCTGCTCCTCCCCGTCATCGGGATCGTTGGTGCAGAGGCCCTCTTCGCAGCGGTGACGCTCGGCGTGGTCGCCTACTACCGGCGCACCCGCGCTACGAGCGCGGTGCCCCCAGCACCCGCGCCTGAGGCGTAGCCCTACGGCGTAGGAGTCGGCTCTGGGCTTGGGCTCACCACCGGCTCACAGGCGTCGCCAATCCCGTTCGCATCACTATCAAGCTGCTCAGGATTGAAGACGTCAGGACAGTTGTCGACCTCGTCCAACACGCCGTCACCATCAACATCGCCATCAACCGGGTAGCCCTCTGGGACCTGCAGCGCACCGCAGTTTTCGCCGATCACGCGCTCGCCGCCGTACTGCTTGTTCCAGAGAAAGATGCGTGGTACCTGCTCGCTACAAACGATCTCGTATGCGAGGTTGAGCCCCACGTAGCGCCAGTGCCACGGCTCACTCCCGTAACAGCTCAGCGCCACGCGCTTCGCCCCAGCCGGGTATGAACGAACGAAGCCGAACTTGTACGCGTTCTCTGTGAGCCAGATCGCGGTTGGTGATGTAGCAAATGAGGCGCTCCCCCACGGCGCACCAGCACCTAGGGTCCCAAGATCTACCGCTGTCCCGAGCTGGTGTTCTGAGTGACCAGGGATCGCGCTGTACTTTCTCGCGAGCTGCAGTCCTGACTGTTCCACCCAGTAGGCGAACGTTGTCTTCTGCGTCTGGTAGGAGCGATATGCGGAGATGATGCGCAGTTGAACCTCTGCCTCACCCGCTGCGAGGAACATGCTGCGCAGCGCTGTTGCCGCGCTGCGACGCAACAAGAAGACGCCCTTCGTTGGCGAGGCAACCGCCTGTGTGGTGATCCACGTCAGCGTTGTCGGAACATATTTTGACGAGAGTCGGTACATCGGATCGAGTACGGATGTTGCCCACTGCTTTCGTAGGCGTTCCTTGGTGAGCTCCTCGCCCTCAATCGAAACTGTTGTCGCGTTGAAGGTCACTTTGCGTGCCAAGAGGGTTGCGCAGCTTGGGATCTCTGGGATCGTGTTCTCGGCCGCCGCAACAGAGAGAGGCGAGGCGCCGTTGACGACAAGGCCTCCAGCAACAAGAAGCAGGGCGAGCACAAACGAGCGGAGGCGAGTCTGCAGGAGCGGTCGCCGATTCATGGAGAGAGTTTGGCGCATTCGATCAGGTGGCGAGACGCTGATCGTGCAGGCGAGCGCTACGAACGCTTTGCGTTTCGGCGTGAGTGCATGATGGAGGCGACGATGGCGATGGCCAGGATGGAGATCACGATGACGAGGCTCACGAGTGGCGGAACCTTCCAGTCGTGGTTGATCGCTGGGAGGATCATCTTTGCGCCGATCCACATCAAGACGAAGGCGAGCCCAGCCCCGAGGTAGTGGAACTGATCCCGCGCGTTTGCGAGCAGGAAGTACATGTTTCGGAGGCCAAGAATGGCGAATGCGTTTGAGGTGAAGACGATGAATGGATCAAGCGTGATGCCGAAGATGGCGGGGATGCTGTCCACCGCAAAGATCAGGTCAATGATGCCGATGACGACGATGGTGAGGAAGATTGGCGTGAACTTCTTGACACCTTTGACGGTGACGCGGAAGCGCTCTTCGTTGTAGTCCTCAGTGACGTGGATAAAGCGCTTGGCAAACTTCACCGCCGAAGGCTCTCCTTCGCCTGCATGGCCCCCAGATCGCAACATGGCAACGCCGGTCCATAGCAGGAAGGCGCCGAAGACCCAGATGATCCACTCAAACTGCGCGATGAGCGATGCGCCGATCAAGATCATGATCCCGCGCAAGACGAGGGCAATCAAGATCCCCCACATTAGTGCGAGCTGCTGCAACTTCTTCGGTGTTTTGAGCGCGGAAAAAATGATGGTAAAGACGAAGATGTTGTCTACCGAGAGCGACTTTTCGACTAAGTATCCAACGAAGTACTCGGTGGTCTTGGTCCCGTCGTTCCAGTAGAACTGCATGCCTATACCGAAGAGGATGGCGAGGACGATCCAGACGAGTGTCCAGGCGGCCGCCTCCTTAACCGGGACCACGTGGGTCCCTTTTCGGCGCAGAAGACCAAAGTCAATGGCGAGCGCGCCAATAATGAAGATGCCAAAGCCGAGGCCAAGCGGAGTGAAAAGTTCGTTCTCGCCCACGTGTCCTCCTTGCGTGTATCGGCATCTTCGGCCGCCCCTAGATGGTAGCGGAGGGGGCGTACAGGGGGAAAAGGAGGCTGGAGCCGATGGTGAGGATTGAACTCACGACCTGCTGTTTACGAAACAGCTGCTCTACCACTGAGCTACATCGGCGTCGGAGGGGGATTGTAGCGGAGGTCCTGTCCGCCGTAGAGCCTGCGCCTACCGTCTCGTGACTTCAGGCGATGTGACTACGAGGCGACGATTACAGGAGCCTTGAGTCGTGCTGATAGCTGATCAAGCGCCATGCCCCGAAGTCGTTCTGCGAGGCCTGGCTTCGCTGCCTCTGGAGGCAAGACATAGATTCCACCACCAAATCGTTGACCAGCTTCAACGAGACCATCCGCCCCAGACTTTACGGGGAACCAACCGCCAGCATCGATCTCCATGAGCCGTGCCGCCTCAAGAAATGCGACCAGAGGACCGCGGCCTTCGCGGCGAGCAACGTCTTCGCTGAATAGTCGATCGGGGGATGGCCGATCCGGGTGATCTCCTCGCAGGTCGCCGTAAGGGCTGGAGAAACCCTCCGCGCTGCGGTCAACAAGGATCATCGAACGGTGATGTTTTCGCGCGATTGCGGCACCGACAAGAAAGGCACGGCGATCATCATCCCGTCCAACGGCAACGACAACCGACCCATCTGCAACATCAACCTGCGGGGAGGGAGTTTCGTTGACTGCTGAGATGAGCGATACGGCGGTTGCAGAAGGCACGGGAGGGGGCGGTGGAGGGATCGGACGCGCAACTCCGTCAAGCGCACTGATAAGTAGTGCGACAACTGCCTCATCGTCACTCACGAAGCCAACGAATCGCTTCCCTACGGTTGCGGCTCCGCCCATTCCGAACTGCGCTGGGTCGCCCAACTCGTAGCTGACAAAAGCCAACTGTTCAGGATCGTCTGAGGCGAGCACCCACTGATTGGCAAGCGCGCGCGTGTCTGGCTTCAGCTCACGGTAGTCGAGCGCCTCAATTTTTGGGCTCGATGGCTTTGTTCCAGTTGCGAAGACTGTTAGTTGCGTGCCAGCGTCGAGCAGCTCTCCGTATCGGTCAACTTCAACCGCAAGTTTGGCTGAAGTTTGAAAGCCGGTGAGGAGCCTACCGCCACGCGCAGCACGCTCAATCTCTCGCGTGGTGCGCAACATCTCGCGTGCGTCGTAGGTGAAACGCGTCACATCTGGTGCCCGGCCAAGTTCTACGGCAAGGCGGCGACCAATTTCAAAGATGCCCGCGTCGTCATTTGCTTCAGGGAACGTCCAGTCCATGTCCAAAGAATGCCACACTTACGTAGAAGAATCTTTTCCCAGCAAATACCCGCCTGGCCAGCGAGCCATAGCGGGAAAGTCAAACTAAAACGCTCTTGGGTGAGCAGACTGAGCTGCATCAGTGCCGGAGGGGGGGTTGTAGCGGGGCGCCTCTGGCTAGGTCTGGCCGACGCCCTCCAAGACGACCCTTGGCAGTTCGACGCCTTCCGCGCTAACGTTTAGCCATGGCAACCGCGCGACGCTTCTGGATTGACACCGACACGGCATCCGATGACGCCGTAGCGATGGTGATGGCGTTCAAGAATCCAACCGTTGAGGTGGTGGGGATCTCCGTGGTTGCGGGGAATGTTCCACTCCCGCAGGCGACGCAGATTGCGCTCTACACGGCAGAGATTTGTGGCGCCAAAGTGCCGATCCATGCTGGCGCAGATCGAGCGCTCGTTCGGTCGTTCGTCACCGCGCAGAACGTGCATGGCAGCGACGGCATGGGCGATATCGGACTTCCGCTCGGTGGTCGAACGCCAACATCAACAGACGGCGTGCAAGCACTGATCAACGCCTTCCGCGCGAATTCGGGCACGATGGATCTCGTCACGCTTGGGCCGCTCACCAACGTTGCGCTCGCGATTCGCGCTGAGCCAAAGTTCGCCTCGTGGGTACGGCGCTGCGTGATGATGGGCGGCACCGGCGTGCTCCCTGGCAACATCACGCCACTCGCAGAGTTCAACTTCTGGGTTGACCCAGAGGCGGCGCAGATCGTCTTTGAGTCAGGGATGCCACTAGAGATGGTCGGTTGGGACGTCTCCGTAGCGGATGCGGTGATCTCTGATTCGCTTGCCGCGGAGATCCGTGCGCTCGGTCCACTCGGCGCATTCTGCGTAGATACTCAGAAGGTGCTGCGAGAGTTCTGTAGAAACGAAACGAAGCTTGACGGGTTTGATCTTCCTGATCCTATTGCGATGGCGGTGGCGATTGAGCCAGACATGGTCACGAGCGAAGCGCACCTGCGCGTGGAGATCATGCTCGGCGAAGGACACGTGCGCGGCCAGTCGATGGTCGATCATCTCGGCGGCACAAAGCGCGAGCCGAACTGCCGTGTGGTGTATCGCGTAGACCGCGAGCGATTTGTTGGTTCGCTGAAGGCCGCCTGTAGCGCGCGCTAGATCCTTCGCGCCACGCTATCAATAAAGCCAAGGATGCCGTACTGACGCGAACGAACGCCAACGCGCCAGCGCCAAGTCGACGCCACCCCCTTCATCAGCAGGAAGGCAAAAAATGCGCCGAGCGCGCGCGTCAAGATGTCGTGAATATCCACGCGATATGGCGGAATGAGGCCACTCAAGAGATTTGCTGTAGCCTGGCTGACCTCGAGTCCGATCGCCATGATGCCGATCACCGCAAAAAGTGCGCGACGGGCATCGCCATAAAGTGCGAGCGCGGCGAGGAAGTACGTTGTCCCGCCAATCAGAATCTGCATCGGGAGCCACGCCGTCTTGAGAAGCGCCGGGTCAAACTGGATGAAGGGGATAATACGCACCACATCGGTGCCCAGCGGCGCGCGCGCCCACTCTGAGTTCGGGAAGCCGAAGGGCGCCCAGATGTAGGCAACGAGGATGGCGAATGCGATCGTGCTGAGCTGTGTGCCGCGGCTCTTGATGATGCGCTGCTGCCCCTGCACGTAGAAGACAACGAGGAAGCTTGTGAGCCCCCCAAGAATCCCCATCCAATCCAACGTGCCGACGCTAAACATTCCGCGATTTTACTAGA
>Ga0209768_10000191_pt1 | contig 41391 bp, 38 predicted proteins | sample LauGreSBDMM110SD_3_FD_187564 | JGI IMG/M metagenome (GOLD analysis project Ga0209768, IMG submission 187564) | Freshwater lake microbial communities from Lake Michigan, USA - Sp13.BD.MM110.SD (SPAdes) (version 2) | ecosystem: Environmental > Aquatic > Freshwater > Lake | place: Lake Michigan... | reverse complement strand
TAAATGGTTACATACTGATTCAAAATGCGCTTTTGCATCACTGTTTAAATAATCGGATAGTTTCGGTGCACCTTCAATCATGTCTTGCATAGCAGGATTCTTACTATCCAAAATACGCAATGGATTATGATGGAGTCGTCTTTTGGCATCTTCATCTAGAACGTTTTGATGACCTTCAAAATACTGAATGAGTTCAGTTCTATATGTCAATCGATCTTCAGAATCACCAATGGAATTGATATGAAGTTCCACATCTTTAATATCAAGCGCTTTCCAAAGACGGCTTAATAATAAGATTTGTTCGGCGTCTATATTGGCATCATCAAAGCCAAACGCTTCAGCGCCCACTTGATTGAATTGTCGCTGCCTACCCTTTTGTACATTCTCATGCCTAAACATCGGGCCTTGGTACCACAAACGAATGGGGCCATTGTAGGTGAGGTTATGTTCCATGACGGCTCTCACACATCCGGCAGTGCCTTCAGGGCGGAGTGTGAGTTGATCCTCATTTAAAGGATCTATCCATGAATACATTTCTTTTTCAACAATGTCAGTGTGCGTGCCGACGCTATCGATAAAAAGTGAAGTGGGCTCAACAATAGGTAAATTGATTTTTTCGTAAGCGTAAAGATTTAAAACTTCACGTATCTTATCTTCGATAAAATGCCAAAGCGGTGTCTTATCAGGTAAGACATCATAGAAACCTTTAATGCTTTGTAATTTTTTACTCATAGCCGTTATTTTAACTTTGAATAGTGCGATTCCACATAATTCATGACAATGGCTTTAAATTCATTCGCGATATTGTCACCTTTTAGAGTGACGGTTTTTTCACCATCTACAAACACAGGGGCCACAGGAATTTCACCGGTGCCAGGCAAGCTAATGCCAATATTGGCAAGCTTTGATTCTCCAGGGCCGTTGACCACACATCCCATGACAGCGACTGACATATCTTCCACACCTGGATAGTTATTTTTCCATTGCGGCATGGATTCACGAAGAAAAGTTTGGATCTCTAATGCTAATTCTTGAAAATAAGTCGATGTTGTTCGACCACATCCAGGACAAGCCGTCACCAAAGGTGTGAAAGAACGAATCCCCATCGTTTGTAAAATCTCTTGGGCCACCACCACTTCTTTAGTGCGCGGTTCATCAGGCGTCGGGGTGAGTGACACGCGAATCGTGTCGCCTATGCCTTGCTGTAAAAGAATAGCGAGCGCAGCGGTCGATGCCACAATACCTTTCGATTCCATACCAGCTTCAGTTAGACCAAGATGGAGCGGATATGCAGTTCTTTGAGCTAACGCTTGATACACAAGAATTAAATCTTGCACGTGACTCACTTTGCAAGAGATGATAATTTTATTTTTTGGAAGTCCCCATGAAACGGCTTGCTCAGCACTTTCCAATGCGGACTGAATTAAAGCTTCACGCATCAATGCATCGGATGATAATGGATTTTTTAATTTCGCATTTTCATCCATCATGACGGCTAATTTAACCTGATCCAAACTTCCCCAATTTACCCCAATACGAATCGGCTTATCATACGTTTTAGCAATAGCTATCATCGCCTCAAATTGCTCATCGCGACGGCTACCTTTACCTACATTGCCTGGATTGATTCGGTACTTAGCGAGTCCTTTTGCACACTCAGGGTAGGCTTGGAGTAACTTATGGCCATTAAAATGAAAATCGCCCACGATCGGCACATGACAATTTCGTTTGTGTAAGTTTTCAATAATGTAAGGAATCGCATCCGCTGATGCTTCATTATTCACTGTTACTCTGACAATTTCAGAGCCCTTTTCCCATAACTCATACACTTGCTGTGTCGTTTTTTCGATATCTGCCGTATCGGTATTGGTCATGGATTGCACGACAATAGGTGAGCTACCCCCGACAGGGACAGATCCTACCATCACTTGATAGGTCGGTTTTTTAATTAAAATTTCATTCATTTATATTTGAATAATCAATAATTTATTGAATTAAGTTAATTCTTTTTAGAGATCTTTTCGTCTTATCTTTGACCTGTCCTGCGAGCTGTCCACAAGCGGCATCAATATCGTCCCCACGCGTTTTTCTAACCGTCACTATGTAATCTTGGTTCATCAAGACTTCTTTAAAACGTCTTATTTGTTCATTTGAAGAACATTGATATCCGCTATTCGGAAACGGATTAAAAGGGATTAAATTAAATTTGCATGGCACCTCTTTGACAATATTGAGTAAAGCTTTTGCATCTTCCACCGAATCATTAATACCATCTAACATGACATATTCGAACGTCACAAAATCCCTCGGTGCTTTTTCAAGATAACGCTGACATCCTGCCATCAATTCTTTTATCGGAAACTTTTTATTTATAGGCACAATCTCGTCCCTTAACTTATCATTCGATGCATGAAGGGATACTGCCAATGCCACAGGACAATCCTCTTTTAAGCGATCCATCGCATTGACAAGCCCACTCGTGGAGAGCGTCACACGACGGCGACTTAGGCCATAGGCTCTATCGTCTAACATCAATTTCATGGCAGCCACGACATTTTCATAATTAGCTAAGGGTTCCCCCATACCCATCATCACCACATTACTGATAATCCGTTCTGAATTAGGAAGCACGTTATAACCTTCTTGTTGCCTAATATAAAAATTTGCAAGCCAGAGTTGGCCTATAATTTCAGCGGTCGTTAAATTACGATTAAATCCTTGTCGGCCAGTAGAACAAAATGTACATTCCAAAGCACATCCCACTTGAGAGGAAATGCATAATGTTCCCCTATCATCTTCAGGAATAAATACGGTTTCAATCCCATTATTTCCACCCACATCAAAGAGCCATTTACGTGTACCGTCATCAGAAATAGCATCACTCATAATGCTCGGTAATTGAATGGATACCTTCTCTTTTAATACATCACGAAATACTTTAGAAATATCAGTCATCTCATTGAAATCAATAAGATTTTCTTGATAAATCCAATGCATCAACTGCTTGGCTCGATAGGGTTTTTCACCGAAGTTTCCTACAAAAGAAACAAGGTGCTCGTAGTCCAAATCGAGCAAGTTAGTCATGAATAAAAATTAACCGAAGAAATATTTAATTTCGATTTTAGCGTTATCTAACGAATCAGAACCGTGTACTGCATTCGCGTCAATGCTCTCCGCAAAGTCAGCACGAATCGTTCCAGGGGCTGCTTCTTTCGGGTTCGTGGCACCCATTAAATCACGGTGCTTTAAAACCGCATTCTCCCCTTCTAAAGCTTGGATCATCACAGGACCTGAAATCATAAAACTCACTAGATCTTTAAAAAAAGGACGGTCTTTATGCACCGCATAAAAGCCCTCTGCTTCCGCTTGGGTTAAGTGCGTCATTTTAGCTTTGATAATTTTTAGGCCTGCATTTTCAAAACGTGCATAGATTTGACCGATCACATTTTTTTTAACTGCATCAGGTTTAATAATCGATAAGGTTTGTTCAATTGCCATTGCTTCATACTCCTGTTGAGATTTAATACCGTTGAAAAGACTGTTAAAATAACATTTTTAGAGGGTTTAATAAAGAATAAAGCTCATGCAACACATCTATTTAACGACTGCGATGTACCATTTTGTGAGTCTGCCTCACTTTAAAACCTTGCGTGAGCCGCTCCTCAATTTCTGCGTATCCCAAAGCATCAAAGGTACCCTTCTTTTAGCTGATGAAGGGATTAACGGTACCGTCGCGGGCTCTGAAAAAGCGATTCATACATTTCTTGATTTCATAAAAAATGATCCACTCTTTGAGGGCAACTTTGAAAACTTAAGTCATAAAGAATCATGGTCGGATAAACATCCCTTCTACCGTATGAAAGTCAAACTTAAAAAAGAGATCGTGACCTTAGGTGTCCCTGGCGTATCGCCTACTAAAGTGGTGGGTCAATATGTCAAACCTCAAGACTGGAATAAGATTATCTCAGACCCTGAAGTGGTACTTATTGATACACGCAATGATTACGAATATGCGATTGGGTCTTTTAAGAATGCGATTAATCCAGAAACGCAAACATTTCGAGAATTCCCCGAATATGTCAAAACGCATTTTGATCCTAAAAAACATAAAAAGGTCGCGATGTTTTGCACGGGCGGTATCCGCTGTGAAAAAGCTTCTTCTTTCATGATGAGAGAAGGCTTCGATGAGGTTTATCACCTTGAGGGTGGCATCTTAAAATACTTAGAGGAAGTTAAACCCGAGAATAGTCTATGGGAAGGTGAATGCTTTGTATTTGATCAAAGGGTCGCTATTAAACATGGTCTTGCAGTGGGTGATTATGACCAATGCTATGCATGTCGTTATCCGCTATCTAAAGACGACATGAAGAGCGAAAAATATACGCCTGGGATTTCTTGCCCGCATTGCTTTAATACTCATACCCCTGAAAAATTAAAGGCGCTAACCGAACGACAAAAACAGATAATCTTGTCCAAGGAACGAGGTATTGAACATATTGGAAATAACCCTAAGTTTTTGAGCAATCCAAAGAAAAAAAATTTGGAAAAAATTAAATAAAACATTTACCACAAAAAATAAAGTAAATTTTATTAACTATATATTTAATCATTTAAGGCAATTCCCCTTAAATCATAAATATTAAAATATATTAGTTACTAGAAATATTACAAAGCGATGCCAAAAAAATTTAGGATTGAATAATAGAGCTCTTTCACGTGCGCTTTGTTTTTAGGTGAAAACTTAGAGGCTTTATTAGTAAAAAAAGCAAACCCTTCTTCTTGATGCATACCATTTTTTATAGCAACAAAAGCAACATGATCTACTAATGAAATCACTTCTCCATCCCTAGCTTTAATTTTACAGTCCTTATTGATTTCATGAGGGTATGTAAGAGTTACGAAAAGATTGCTACCCCTATTATCGACTTCTTTAAATAAAGAAATACCTTCATTAATTGTCTTAATAGACCTAAGAATATTTTGAGCTTTGAGAGCTGCATTTTTTGTATGAAATGTAATTAAAAAATCTCGGGTCATTCTTGGCAAAACGTCTTTAAAGGAAATGCCCATTAATGTTAAAAAGTCATGGTGATTCTTTAATCTGTAATAATATTTAATCTGATTATAAGGGCTTTGAGACAAGCCGGTTGCTACAATTAATTCTGAATGAGTCTTTAAATATTCTCCCAATATCAAATCATATAGTGTTAAAACTTCTGCAACAGGGTCAAGCTCGTCTTTTATGTACCAAAGAGGATTTCTTGACTTAGAGAGCTTCTTAATGGGTTTGGAATTAAAAAAATAATGATGCTGTATATGTGCTCCAGCATTCAAAAATAAAACTGAAAAATCATTTTTATTATTATTAAATAAAGTTAAATGGATATCATGCAGAAATAAATCTAAAAAAAGCGCTTTACGCCATGGTGCATTTCTGGATGTAAGTGCGAGTTTAAAATAAATAGGGTAATGTTTTATTTTTGAGAATTTAATAAGGGCAACAAGAAGAATTATGATGCCTTTCATACTTAATTTAGATTGAGCATTATCATTGACAGCCTGACTTATTGTGCTTGCCAATGCTCGGCTCCAAAAAGATCCATCTGTAATTGATTTTGTCCATGGGTCAGGAATAAAATATTTTGCGGAAAGCATTTTATTTTCAGCATTCATCGGGGAAATGGCTCCAACGCTTAAGTTATGCTGTTCTAATTTTTCAAAAATCTGAGAGAGTCCAGAGCCCACTATATCTCCCAATCTAAAAATACGATGTTCTTTAAATTTTAATCCAGTATGAATAGAAACCCACTGAATCCATGGCTCTAACAAATGGTATTGTCGCTCACTGCTTGTTCGAATAAAATGCCCCTCTAACAAGCGCTTGAAATTTGGCAAATTCAGAATGCGTTGTTGAATATACTTTTTAGCCACATCAAAATTAATCTCATTCAATTCTATAAAAATTAAGGGGTTTATAGTTTTTTTACTTTTCATGAATTAAAAGTTCCTGATATATATTATGTGTCTCATGTAATACATCTTTTATATTAAATCTATTTTCTGATAACTGACGTCCGAATTGGCCATATTTTTTGCGCTTCTCTTCATCAAGAATCAATTTTTTTAAAGTATCGACTAATTGAGCTACATTAGCGACTGGAACGAGATCTCCAGTTACACCATCTATGATTGCTTCACGACAGCCTGTGACATCGGTCGTTACCACAGCACAACTTGCTGCTGCTGCCTCAAGAAGAGACTTAGGCATCCCCTCTCTAAAAGAGGGAAGGCACACAATACTAGCGTCTTGGTAATAAGGAATGGGGTTAGCTTGATGTCCAACCCATGTTATATCGCCACGATCAATCCACAAATGAAGTTCATCCATTGAAACACTGTCAGGATTTTCTGGATCGATACCTCCTAATAGGATAAATTGCCAATCAGGCAATTGTTTTTTTATGATTTCCGCAGCAGCGACAAACTCATAAATACCTTTATTTTTGAGAAGACGAGCAGGAAAAAGCACTATTTTCTTTTTGAATGTCTTTCTTTTGAAGAGATTAAGATTGACGCCAGACCCCGGAATTAAACGTATGATGCTCCGTCGAATTAAACCATTATTTTCTAGCAATTTATAATCATCTTTATTTTGAACAATAATTGCTAGGTTCGGATGTAAAAATATTCTTTTAAAGAATAAATAATAAATAAAAGAAATAAAACGATAAAACAAGTTTAATTTATTCTTTTGTGTAAATAAAAATCCCATGCCAGAAATAGCGACCACAAGCGATTTAACGCCAGCTAGACGAGAAACAATTCCTCCATACAAAACACCTTTCGGAGAAGCACAATGGACTATGTCCGGTTTAAATTTAAGCATATAAATAAAAATTTGAATGAGGCCAAAAAGCTCAACGAAGGGATTTGTTCCATTGCTTTTAAAAGAGACTTGCTTGAATGTAATTTTTTTCTTTTTTAAGAGGTTTATAGATTTTGTATCCTCTTCATCATTTTTTCTTCCAGCCAATACCGCAACAAGATAACCCTTATTCATAGCCTCGATAGCAATGGGGAGTCTGTGCGAAATAAAAAAAGGGTAATGATTAACTAGAAAAAGTAATTTTTTTCTTTTCATGATTTTCCAACCACATTTCAAACATAAGTACAGCCCATAATTGAGGGCCCCAATCTTTTTTGCCACTTAGGTGCTCGGCCCATTTACGCCTTATCACCTGGGGATTTAAATGAGATTCTCTTTGTAATTTAGATTCCGAAAGCAAATCTTCAGCCCAATCTTTCAAAGGTCCTCTTATCCAGTTATTTATAGGAATAGCAAATCCAGATTTAGGTTTATTAATCAATGATAAAGGCATATATTTACTTAAAACAGATCTTAATATTTTTTTGGTTTCGTAAACCCCGTTCTGTTTTTGTATTTTAAATTGCAGAGGTAGATTTAAAGCAAATTTGACAATACGCTGATCAAGATAAGGGCATCTCGCTTCAAGCCCAAGCGACATAGAGGCTCTATCAACTTTCACCAGAATATCGTCTGGTAAATAATTAATCATGTCCCAGTACATCATCTGGCTTGTATCATCCATATTCGCCAACATAGACAAATCTTTACTTAATGAAATGTGACTATTGACATTAGAAACTAAAAGGGGATTTTCATTTTTATGCCAATATCCAATTAATTTTAAATACAAATCCTTTAAGTCCTCAGAATCCAAAACGAAAGCTGCCTTATGTATTTTTTCTGATAAATGTTTAAGATTTTTATTTGTAAAAAATTTTTCAAGAATTAAATTACGCTTATGATGAGGTGTATTTAAAATTAGAAAACTAACTATTTTTCTTAAATGAAGAGGGAGATATTTAAGTTTTGACCAAAACTTTTCTACAAAGATATAACGATTATAACCACCGAATAATTCGTCTCCTCCATCTCCTGACAAAGCAACTGTAACTTTGGTTTTTGCGAGTTGACTGACGAGATAAGTTGGTATGGATGAAGAATCTGCAAATGGCTCATCATATATTGAAGATAGCTTAGGAATCACAGACATCGCCTCTTTTGAGGAGACATATAACTCTGTATGGTCAGTTCCAAGATAAGATGCTATCTTTTTGGCTTCTGGGGCTTCATTAAATTCCGCTTCCTCAAACCCTATCGAAAATGATTTAATTTTCGAAGTAGAATTTGACTGCATCACTGCTGTAATAAGTGATGAATCTACACCACCTGATAAAAAAGAACCGATTGGAACATCCGATATCATTTGATCTCTGACAGTTTGATTTATAAGCTCGTCAAGTGAGCTAGAGGCACTATCAAAAGAGTTTAAATAAGGACTCGATGCAATCTGATGTTTAACTGAGTAATATTCTTCAATCTTAATATTAAAGTCATTTTGATTGATTGTTAGGTAATGACCGGGAAGTAGTTTCTTTACATTTTTGTAAATCGTTATATCAGACCCAAAATTGCCATATCGAAAATAAGAACCAAGGGCATTGGTATCAATTTCTGGTAAAAAATGATCATGCGCTAATATAGCCTTTAATTCAGATGCAAAAATAAAGAAATTTTCTCCATTTTTTTTAAAAGCGGAATAATACAAAGGTTTTTCGCCTAAAGGATCTCTCGCTAAGATTAAAGACTTATTCTGCTTATCCCAAACGGCCAAAGAAAACATGCCCCGAAGGAGTAAAAAAGTTTTATCTATACCGAAAAGATCGAATAAAGCCACAATCGTTTCCGTATCAGACGATCCGCGCCACGAAAAATTAGGACATAAAGCTCTTAATTCATGATGATTATATATTTCACCGTTAAAGCTAATCACGTAACGCGATGAATGGGAAATCATCGGCTGATGGCCTGAGCTAGACAAATCTAATATAGATAAGCGCCTGTGTGACAAAGCCACACCTTGATTTTCGTCTATCCAAACGCCGGAATCATTTGGCCCTCGATGGGCCAAAGTATTAGCCATTCGTACAACACAATCATTGAGTTGATCACGAGATACACGACCTAAAAAACCCGCGATACCACACATAATAATTAGCCTAGGATATTAATTGTTTATAAAAAGAAAGGTTTAATGCAGATCGACTACAATGAGTTTTGATAAAATTAACTGCATTATTAGATATATCCTGAACAATGTGTTTCTTATTCTTAAATAGTCTAATTTTTGAAATCAAATCAGCTAAAGAGCCATCATACGCGATATAGTGAACGCCAGCGCGAAGACCAAGAGGACGATAACTATATGTTTTTGAGAGAAAAACAGCGGCACCTGATGCCATCGCCTCAAAAGAGCCTACTGTAGGGCAGCCAGAAAGTTCTTCGCCAGAAACCGCAAATAAGTGACTATTATAAAATTTATTCATATCAAATCTAAAATAGGATTTCTGAGACACATCAAAAAAATTTAAAAAGCTTACGAATATAAATTTATCTTTATAAAAAGACTCACTGCGATATTTTGATATTCTTGAAACTATAGAGCCAGCTAATAATGCTTGTAAGTAATAAATCTTCTTTCTAATGGGATGATAAGTATCTGTTTTAAAAAAATCTAGAAAGTCTTGATATAAATAATTTGAAATTTCGCGTTTTAAATTATGGAATGTCCCTGAAGCAGCGCAAGACCTAGCTCTTTTTGAAAAGTTATTAAACTTATAAAAATTAGGGCTCACTTCGAAAGGCAATGCAAGAAACTTATACTTCTTCCCAAAATGAAAACAAAAATATTTAGATACATTTAAGTCAACCTCTGAAGTCAATATTACATTTTTTAATAATTTTATATTTCTAGCTTTTTCAGCAGTTGAAATAAAGTAATGACTCATATTAATAATTTTTATATCAAAATCATGAAGGTCAGTTTTCTCTTTTGATAAATCACCCAATGCATTTTTATAGGAAGTCAAATAAATATATTTTTTACAAGAAATAGTCTTAGATGACCAATGAATCTTTATATGAGAATCAATTTTGTTTAATTTTTTCCATACGTAAATCTCAAAGATTAAAAAAAATTTTCTTACTAAAAAAGGAAGTTTTATAAAAAATTGATGGGGTATAAGCGATGATAGCCTACAATCAATGAGTATATTTAGTTTACTAAAACTTGTGGTAGCTCTATCGAGAATATACGAATACTTACGAAGCGCTTTTCTTTTTAGGAAAAAGAAGGAAACTGGCGCACAATAAAAATCATCAACATGAGGATTTAGGATTGTTAATTCATAATGTTTTTTATTGTTTTTTTTCATACAAAAAACTAAGAATCCTATACATAAAAACTTTTAATAAAAAGACTAGTTTTTGCTTTAAATTTAACTCTTCATCAAACTCTTCAAGTATGCGTTTGTGTCCTAGAGCAATGAATTTGGCTCTATCTGTAAAAATTTTATTGGATAATCGATTGGGGCTGAATTGATTGTAACATCTTATGACATGAGGTAATAATAATGCGGATCCGTATTTCTTTATGATTCGAGCGCATCCAATTCCCTCATAACCTCGCAAATCTTCGTCATAAGGTTTAAATTTAATGATTTCTTTATTAAAAAAACCAAAAACTTCACCGTATGTGGTGTACGTCAAAAAACGCTTAATATCAATTTCTTGAATTTGATCAAATTTAGTTCCCACTAACCTTCCATTTTGATCAACGCATTTCATAAAAATTAAAGGCTTATCAAAATAATCTAATAAAATATTTTTTATGAAGGGTATTGAGTCGTTTAAAATCAAATCGTCCGAATCTAAAAAACCCACCCACTTTGATTTAGCCTTTAAAAAGCCTCTATTTTTAGAGGCTGTCACACCAAGATTTATTTTATTTCTTAATACAATCAATTTTCCATTTTTAATCGCAGAATAAAACTTGGTATTAATCCGCTCATAACTATTATCTATCGAGGCATCATCCACTAGAATAACTTTACCCCCAATTTTTGAAGTGAATTTTAAAGCGGAATGAATGGCTTGGTTAACTAAAGGATATCTATTGTAGTTAGTTATAACGATTGAAACTAAATTCGTCATTGATTTTTTGAGATCAAATATGAGCCAAGTGCTAAATGTTTTAAGTGAGAATTTTCAAAAGTAAAAAGCGCTTGTTCAGGAGAGCAAACTAACGGGTACCCATGTAAATTCATGCTTGTATTTAAAAGTGCCCCAACGCCAGTCAAACGACTAAACTCACTAATAAGTTGGTAATAAGCCAAATTACTTTTTTTAGTGACAATTTGAGGTCTTAAACTATGATCTCCATGATGAATGGTAGCCTTCAGATTTTTAACGCCCTTTGGTGTTGCGTCAAAAGCTGTGATCATATATAGCGCTTCATTTTTCTCTGGCTCATAGTTTTGTAGGTACTGATTAGCAAAACGATCAAGCATAGATGGCGCGAAAGGCATCCAAAAATCTCTGGACTTAATCTGATCATTTACCATATAAAAAGACTCCATAAATGATGGATGAGCCAAAATCGCCCTGTTACCTAATGACCTTGCACCCCATTCGCATCGCCCAGAAAATCGTGCAACGACATCACCTTTTGCAAGAAGTTTCGCTAAAGCGAGATCTATATTGCTTTGTTTTTTAATCTTATATTTTTTTGAGTATTGATTCTTTTTTAAAAATTTATTAATGGCGTCATCCGCATATGAAATACCAAGGTACAAATCATTTAAAGGGTAGGTTTTAATACCTTGGCTTTTTGCATAATGATAAAGAGCTCCTATTGGAAGAGATTCATCACCGCATGAGGGCATAAATGTAATACGATCCACTTCTTTGATTTCTTGTATTTTTTTATTGAGTTTGACATTCATAAAAACACCGCCACCAGTATAAATATTTTTAATGCCCGTATGTTTTATGGCATTTTTAATCCACTTGGTAACTAATTCTTCTGTAGCAAATTGTAATGCCGCTGCAATATTATCAAACCTTTCACCAACGGCTGATTTGGCAAGGTATTCATAAAAATCGGTCATATTTAATTTTGATTTAAATGTTAAGGGATTATCAGGATTTAATGTAACTACATCTTTAAAAATTTTTTTATAGGTCTCTAAAAAGTAATTTTTTGCATACGGGGCTAAACCCATTACCTTGTATTCATGCTCTAAAATTCTCATCCCTAAAAAACGTGTAGTGGCTGAATACATCCAACCAATAGAGTGATTGTAGGGTGTGCTAGCAATCCTTCTGAGAAAGCCATTTTTATCAAGGACAGAAACAGTTGAAGAGATGCCATCCCCCTCCCCGTCCATTGTAAAAATTAATGCTTTTTGATTTGGTTTTTCACTAAATCCATAATATGCAGCAGCAGCATGGCATGTATGATGGTCAATGCGGGTAATCGGAAAATCTGACAAACCAGCTTTTTTAAGCTGCGCAATTAAATAGTGGTCGCCTGATTGATGCTGAAAATGTCTTTTAATAGAAAATAAGCACTTGTAAATTAGATTATTGGAAAACCTGCCAAAATATTTCTTCAAAAAACTCTTTGAAGAAAAGGATGATGGCGAATACACATAGGCACTAGAAATTAATATTTGATCAATTTGAGTCCCTTCTTGCCAGCCGTGTTCTCTATATAAAGCTTTAATAGCGCCGTGAGGGAATGCAGATGAATTTTTAATATTATTTATCTTTTCTTCACTCAGAACTCCGAGCACTTTTCCATCTTCCATGATGGCTGCAGTTGCTGTGTGTCCAATATGTAAGGCTATAAATTTCACGAAAAAAGACCCTTATACTTTAAAAAATAACTTTTTAATACAAAATAAAAAAATTCCTACAATTCCTTTGTAATATCTTATGGTCAATAAAGAAACAAGGTATTTTCTTATAAAGATATACACATACCTTATATTATAAGCTTGATAATTAGAGTAATTCTTAAGTATTTCATCAGACTTTTCCTGCGAAAGCCATGTATTAATGCTAGATTGGGCTAAATTAGAAGGAAGCAAAATACCTGATTTTTTAGTATTTAAAATATAAAAATTATTGGCAATAAACATATCAGAAAAGTAGGCCTCTCTTTTGTTGATTGAGTCTATATATGAAATTGCGGGATTAATGCCCATACGATTTAAAAAAGACATGGCTAACCGCTGCTCACAAGCTAAATTAGAAAAGCGAAACCCAGTATTTCCGAAGAAAATTTTGGCTTTAGCATGAAGAAAAAAACTAGGATTCAAATCGTATATCTTTTTATCTAGAACCCAATAACTCAAAAGGTCACTTTTTAAACCAAACATGGCTATATCTGAAATATGATAAAGAAAAGGCTCTTTTGAACAATCAAAAGTTCCAAATTCCATAATCGTGATTTTTTCCTTGAAAATTCTAAAAAGATTTTCTGAAGATGCTACTTTATCACTAATGATCGACATATGATTGTTAGATAAAATAAGATCAGATCTTAATTTTAAGGCATATGGATTTTTTGTTACCTTTAATCCAGCATGCGTTGAAATTACTTGTCTATGCAGGTTGTCCTCAACACCAGATAGAGGGTCCTTAAAGAAAACTGAGGGTGATTCACTTAATACAACCTTAATATCCTTTGGAATAAAATCTAAGTCTTCTCCTACCCATGTAGAGAATATGATTTCAGATTTTGGAAAAAATTTCTTTGCAGATTGGATTGTAAAATTCACATGTCCTTCCCTTGAGAAAACAGGGCCCTGAATAACGATACTGATCTTTGAAGAGTCTATTTTTTTCAACTTATGCACTCAAAACGTAATCGGTTTCTTTAAATAAAGTCTAAGTTGACTGCACGATACAAAAACAAAAAATGAAATGGCAATAAAAGAAAATACGAGTTTAGCGAAAGTTAACGTCGTACTGATATGAATCATATTTAATAAATAGGCAAGTAAGGCGCAAAAGATAAATATTGAGATATTTTTAGTCAGAAATTCAATTCTTTGACGAGAAGACAGTTCTAAACATAAAAAGTGAGCAAGCATGCGGCTTATATTGAAAGCTAAAAATGCAATTGCGGCACCTATCATTTGGAATTCTTTTACAAGGGAATACACTAAAAAAATATAAAGTGGTAAGAAAAAGAGATTAATTAAAAAAACTCTTTTTTCATAGCCCATGGCAACTTGCAAGGAGTGTGGAATCGTCACTAAGCATTGTGCTAAGGAGCCCATCGCAATCCAAGGCAAGATATGACCCAATTCGTAAGGGGAGGGTTTATGTAAAAAAAGTACTTGGATAATATTCGCCGCTTGCATACACATTAAAGCAGCTATAGGAAATATTATGAGCTGAGTTGTTTCAAATCCTAAATTTAAATACATAAGCATTTTTTTAGCATTGTTATTTTTAAATGATTGAACGAGAGACGGGAAAATTGCATTAGATACAGGGTATGAGAGAACAATTAACCCACTCGCAATGCTTGTCGCCGCTGTATATATTCCAAAATTGGATAAATTCAAGAATCTTGAAAGTATAATTTTATCAGCCTGAGCTAAACCGACTGCTAACAAAGATATGCCCGTTAAATACATAAGGCTTTGATAGTGTTTTTTATAAACATCCAAATACGAACCCAATGATTGAGTTTTACGTAGAGATATAAAGCTTAATAAAAAGATTGAAGTCTCAAATATATTTATTATGAGGTGCGCTGTAAAAAAAACCTCTAAAGGCATCTTATATATGAATGCTATGAAGATACTGACAAAAATTCTAAGTAGCGAAGCACTAGAACTGATGATATTAGGCAAATGATGGTGATGAAGACCAAAATGAATATTTGTATAAAAAGAAGTGGGAAATCTTATGGCAGTAGAAATAAGAATTAAGGTAATACATTGTTTCATTTCGGCATAAGAAATGAGATTAAATTTTATCCAATGATCCAGAAAATAAGGAGTACACAAAAGGCTTAACGTTAAAAAAAATAAGCTGATCATCCAAATTGGGATCTCAAATGCTTTAAATAATTGACTTTTTTTAGCCAAATTTTTACCCATCGCGATTTCTTTCGATATTGCGATGGGTATACCAAAATCAACCAATCCTATAAGTGCCAGTAGTGTTGTCTGAATTCCAAGTAAACCAAGCGCTTCGGTATTATAAGAAAAAGAAATTAATGGTATTAAAATGAGGCCGGATATTAGACCTAAAATTCTGGCCGTGTAATGAGAAAAAACTTGTTTTAAAAAAAACAAAATGTGTCTTCTAGAAAGAAAAAAAACGCTTTAATTGTTGTCTTACGTGAAGTGGTAAAATCGCCCTCACAGATTTTCCTAGCCATTTTAATATGAAGGATTTCACTTCCGTATAAAGAGTTTCGGCAGGCCTTAAGGATAAATTAGGAAATATTCCCTCTTTTACTAGTTTTCGCAAAGCTGATCTAAACCATTTACCCTTACCAATCGCCATGTAATAATCTATTGCAGGCTTCCAAACGCCACATATACTCCCAGGATAGCTATTATTAGAGCGTATAGAGGCGTTAATTTCAAACTCCCATAATGACTCACCTGGCCTAATAAGATCTAGCAAAGCTTCTCTTCTCCAGATAGTGGCATGTGTATTAGTTCTGTTTAGCTGTCCCATGTCCTGGAATCCAATATTCGGTTGCCCCGACATACCTCGCGAGGGTAACGGATCTGGATACAACCTCAAAGCATTTAGATCATATGTATCCATTAATTCAAGGAGGGATGAGATTTCTTCTGTATTGACTTGTTTAGAGAGCATATAGTCTTCTAGCATCAGAAGCACATAAGGGCTTTTAATTTGAGATAAATGTTCGATTGCCCTTGATGACCAATTTGAATGTGCTTTTGCATGAAGCATCTTGACCCGGCTGTGGTCAAATTTTTTACGGACACTCCCTAAGTAAATTTGATAAGGACAATCACTCCAATATTTAAAAAAACATTGAAAGAAAATTGGCCAAATATCCACGTAGGAATCAAAAGAGGATACATAAACTACTATTTTTTTATCTTTTCTGAGCATAAAGTGAAGAATTAAAAATAAAAGTCAAAAATAACCAAAATATTAAATGAGTAAACAACGGGTAATTTGAAAGCGAAAAAGCGATAAGGGTAGTAAAAATAAATTTCTCTTTAAAAGACTGATTCTTAATCGCCAAGAAAAAGCTAAAAAACAAAGCTGTCGTGCCAAAAAGTCCAAAAGACAAGAATATCAGATGATATCCGTTAAGGGGATGCTTTTCAAAGAAAAAATGAGTGGAAATACCCCTACCAAAAAGAAAAATTTGATCCGAAGAAAGATTTATTATTGGATTTATCATTTCTTTGCCAGGAGCCACCGAAGAAAATTTAATATTATTAATATTGCTATGCTGAAATCTTTCAATAAAGCTTCCATCAGATTTAAAATTTATAATTCGGTTAATTGTATTTGGATAATGAATATTAGAAGGCTTGGTAACTAAAAAGAATCCCACCATTAAAGAAAGAATAAGGAGTAGCCAAATAAATAATTTTTTAACATTACTAAAGCTGAGTTTGTAGTAATTAAAAAAATAACACCCCACAAAAACAAAAAAAGAAAAAAACCCCCAAAGCGATCCTGAAAGAAAAATTGACAATAAACCCAGCCCAAAAATAAAATGTTTTTGATAAAACTTCATAAGAATAGTAAGCATTAAAAACATATTTAAAGCATAGCTCGACGGCTCCCTAAATAATCCAGATGCCCTGTAGAAAAAGTTACCGTCCTCTGGAAAAATCGCAGAGGAAATATTGATTATTGATAAATAATCTAGTTTGTAATGAAAAATAATGTAAGTAAAAAATTGAGTATAGAAAGCTAGCAAATGAAAGCTAATGATCAAACTAAGATATTTTCCAATAAGAATATTTGGCTTAAATGTTGAGCAATATATAAATAAAACAAGGCTGCCAATAATAATACCAATGGATGATTTATGATGATAATTTACCAACCCGTAAATAGCCCACAAAAAAACAACTGATAAAAAGGGGAAAATATTTTTATTACTTACAAGATTTTTATAGTCACCCTTATTTGTACTTATATAAAAATAAAATGTGGAAACCAAAATGGTAAGCAAGGAAATTAAATCAAAAATTCTGATCTGATTGTTTAACCTAAAATCCCAGAGCGTTGCAAGAAAAACAATTAAGGCGGTGGGAAGAAAAGGATTGATCTTATGGGTAAAAAAAGAATTCATAATTTAACTGATCATTGCCTTTTTTAATAAATTTTCCCATTTTTGGACTATTGTATTTATATCAAAATGTAATAAATTAGTTGCAAGTGCGTTTTTACTTAATTGGATAAAGAGATCTTCATTAACAATCAAACTATCTATATCTTTAGCAAGATTCTTGACTTTTTCTTCATAGGAATTTCCGGCAACTAACAAACCATTAATTTTATCTTCTATAAGGAATTGTGTATTTGGGCAATCTTCAAAAGCAATTACAGGCAAGCCGTAACTCATCGACTCAGCTATCACTAACCCAAAAGATTCATAGTTAGAAGGTAAAACTTTAAATGAGGCAGATTCATATGCAAGACCTATTTTTTTTATTGGGCTTTTAATAAAGACGCGATCTTTAAGCTTAAGAGCGTTAATTTGTTTTTTGAGCTCAAAATATAAAATTCCTTTGCCATAAATAGTAAGATTCCAATTTTTATACTTATCTGAAATTAATGAAAAAGCATCAATTAATAATTTATGATTTTTCTGCTCATCAAGTCTTCCAATTGCCAGAATTAGCTTTTTAGATCTTAAATCCTTGGGGTTACATTTTTTACTGTTACTTTGACTAATGGGGTTAGGTATTTCAACCATCTTATTTCTAATAAAATATGGATATTTTGATTTGATAAAACTATTAATAACAGAAAAATACCTGACGAAGAACGAAGAAAGTATTAATAACAAAAATTCAAATTTTTTTTTGGTGTAATGCTCAATTACAATATGTTCGCTAGCAATAATCTTTTTTTTAAGAAAAATTAAGGCGAATGCCAAAGGGACAAACATTGAATGCATAAAACCAATCACTATATCAGGATTTATTTCAATAGTTTTTTTTCGCAATCCCCTCATACGCTCTATTGTATTAAGAAGTGTAGTTTTTTTTGCAAAAAGGTTTAACTGAATAAGCTTAATTCTTGGATTAAGTTGGTAAAAGGGCTTTGCACCTTTTTTATCATAAGAGAGAATTGACACATCATGCCCTCTTTCAACAAGTTTATTACACAAGGTACATAGAACTTTTTCAGCCCCACCAGGTGCATCATGAAGAAATTTTATTGCGAAAAGTAATTTCATTTTTATAAGTAAAATTTAAAAATTATAATTTAAAGCCCCTTCCCAGACTTTTAAAATCTTTCTTGGATTATATGCTTTTGAATGCTCTAAAGCTTTATTTCCAAATGTTTTTCGAAGAAATTTTGACTTCATTAAAATCTGCATTGCTTTTTGCAAATCACTAGAATTTGTCAGAAAACCAGATTTATTATTTTTAATTAAATTATTGACTCCATCACATGCGGAAAAACCGACACAAGGTAAGCCGTGAGCCATAGCTTCAGCAAGAGCATTAGGAAATCCTTCCCATAGTGATGTGATGCAAAAAATGTGTGAAGTAAAAAAAATATTTGAAATGTTTTTAACTGGCGAATTAATAAAGACTCGGTCTGTTAGCTGCAATTCTTTTATAAGATTTATTAGTTGTGGCCTTAGGGGCCCCTCGCCATATATATACAAGTCCCAGAGTGGAAATTTTTTGCTTAGCGCATGAAAAGCTTCTATTTGAATTTGGTGGTTTTTTTGCCTACATAACCTCCCAATAGTTAAAATTTTATATCGACCATTTTTGTTCGGCAATTCTGGGTTAGCAATTTTTAGACTAGGTTTTATACAGTTTGGGATAACAACAATTTTTTTTCTTATACAGTCTGGATATTGTTTTATGTAATCATTAAATTGGACTGTAATTTTATTAACAAAGTAAAGAAGTAAAAAATTAACCGTAAATTTTGATTGGCTTATTTTAGAGTAAAGCTGAAGCGAATTTCTTTCAGAACAAATTAAATACTTTTCAAATCCCAGGCTGGCGATAAAAAAACGAAAAAGAAGACCGTGATGAAAACAAACAAGATTGAATTTCTCACTTTTTTTCAAAATTTTTCGAATTTCAAGAATCTGGTTAATTCTTTTATAAAAAGATATGCTGTTGTGAGGAGTAGAATTTCCTACTTTATGCCACTTAACTTCTCTGTTTATTGGATAAAAAGAAGTGGCTGTTGCTAGATCCAGAGTAATTATATTAACAAAATAGTACCTGGAAAGATGATTTGCCAAATAAATTAACTGTCTTTCTATGCCTCCAGCCATTTGATCGAGTGATATAGTACAAAGAAAAATTGTTTTCTTCATAATTTTATAGCATCTACGATCAACGATGTATTTTCATCTGTATAGGAGCATATAATTTTATTGTTTTTCCGACTTCGTCGCACGTACCCTTCGCTCGCTTCCCATTTTTTTAAATTTAACCTTCCTTTTTTATTGAAGCCCTCTACAAGCGATGGTCTAAAACCAGCATTTTTTAAAATACTATGTAATGTATCATAGTTAAAGAGTTGTTTATGATCTGAGGCGTCTGGTCCAATACCATTAATCCCAACATTTTTTAAATATGTTAAATTTGAGTTGTATCCATCTGGAACAGCGATTCTTAAAATACCGCCTTTTTTCATATGGGAATGAATAAGATTTATAGCAATTTTTAAATCTTTTAAACTCAAATGCTCAAATACATGCTCAGCCAAAATATTAGTTATCAACTGCTTTCGCTTAAAAACTTTATTCCAGTCATTTGGATTGGATATATCAAGCCATTGTTGATTGGTTGAATACCATCCTCTTTGATAGGTTAGAGCTGCACCCACTATAACTTTCATGGGTCGGTTAAAAAAAATGGGAAATTGAATAATAATTTTTCGAAATGAATACTTAATAGCCTTCTCAAAAGTCCTTAATTTAAAACGAACAAATTCAGGTAGTAAGCGTTTAAGCAAATTCATTTAGCTATTGAAATCTCATGAGAAAATCTTGCAGGCAAAGATCTTAAAATATGCCTACTGCCGACAAGGGGATATTTAATTATAAAAAGTATTAGGTTTAAAAAAAACAAGCATTTATTGTTACTAAAGTGAAAAAATCTTATTTTTACCCACAATTTTGAATATGAGTACATATCAATTTTTTGAAGATAGTTTTTATATTTCTCAATCAAATAGAGCTCAGATTTAAATACAATATCAGAATTTTTATCAGCTGAAACAGTTGCAAATTGAGAAAATACATTTCTTTTGGTTCCAACAAAAAAACCATTTTTAAGTCCAAGTCTTATAGCAAAGTCTGCATCTTCGACTCTTCTGAGATTTTCATCAAACTGCCCAACCGATAAAAAAGTATTTTTCTGAGCAAACAAAGTTGAAGCGGGTGTTCCGGCCCCGTAATAATATTTTTTTTGTCTTTCGTTAAAAAGCAAATAATTAACTAAAGCCAACCCACGTGGTGGATGATTTTTTGAACCGATTGCATTAATTTTAAATTTATACCCATTTTCATAAAATCTATATCCTGAGGCGTAACAAGCTATAAGAGTCGATGAAAATTTTTTTTCATAAAATAAAATAACTTTCATTTGCTCTATTAGGCGATTTGGGGAGCTTTGATCATCATCATCAAAAAAAGCAATGTATTTCCCCCTTGCCATTTTGATTAAACTATTTCTAGATGCTGCAACGCCCATATTCTTTTTGTGGACGTGAACAGAAATGGCTTTATATTTTTTTGCCATTTTTTTAATAACTGAAACGGATCGATCATCTGAGCAATCATCTACTACCAATATTTCCTTATTATCCCAATTTTGCTTAAGGGCTGAAAGAACAGCTTTATGAATAGAATTTTCAGCGTTGTAGCATGTTATAGCTATAGAAATTAATGGCTGAATTTGATTTTTCATTAATCACTTCTTTTATGGTACAGACTAAATAAGAAATTACTTTCAATATTATGAATTGCTAAAAAAAATCGTTTTATAGTTAAATATGGATATCTAAAAAAGCATTTAATTATTAAGAATAAAAATAATTTTAGATCTTTTTTTAACCACGCATATTTAATGTCTAGCCATTTCTGAGAGAAAGTAAATTCTCCATACTCATCTATAATGTTTTTATGTTTCAATAAGAGCATTGAGTGAAATTTATATTCATTTTCTAAAGTTTTCCAGCTTTTGCTTATCATATTTTGTAATACACAGGGCTTTTTGATACCAATAAAATGACAACCTAGCTCCGCCAATCTTATATTTAACTCTGTATCTTCGCTTCTTCGAAAATTAATATCAAATCCTTTAGCTGCCATATATGTCGACACCCTTCCCATTTGAGATGATGTAGCGCAACTCCCGAATCCATCCTTTAAGAACCTACCAAGCAATATTCTTTCTGTAATAGCTCTTCCATGTGGTGCATTTGTTACACTTACCTCACCAATAGTGCCCAATATAATCGTCTTCTGATTTTCATATTTAACTATTCTTGGTGTATGGCACAATATTAATTGTGCATTTTTATGCCTAGATTCATAAGCTAATATTCGTTTAAGTTGCAACTCTAAGCGGTCCGAAATACTTATGTCGTCGTCGTCAAAAAAAGCTAAAAAATGTCCTCGAGCATGGTTAATTATTTTATTTCTACAGTATGCAACCCCTTGATTTTTATTATTTTTTAATACACGAATCGAGTTATTTTTTTTTGCCGCAGCAGTAAGAATGCTTAATGTTTTATCTGAAGAATGGTCATCAACTACAATAATTTCAATAGGTTTGAGTGTTTGGCTGCTAATAGACTTTAAGGCATTAGATACCGTTTTTTCTGCATTATAAGTGGTTAATCCAATCGTAATTGAATTCCTCAATATATCTTTATTTTTTAGCATAAATGGTATCGTATAAAACCTTTTCCCAGCTCTTATAAATCTCATCTTCCCTATATTCGGAAGAGATCAATATTGCTTTTTTGCTCATTTTTAACCTTAATGATGAATTTTTCATTAGACTCTTTATTCCAATTGCCAAGTTTTCATGGTTATTTTTTTTAATTAAGATGCCATTTTTACCATGCTTAATAAGTTTATTTACACCATCACATGATAAAAAACCAATTGAAGGAAGCCCAGCAGAGAGAGCCTCAGCCAGTGAATTAGGGAAACCTTCCCAAATGGAAGGCAAACAGAATAAATGTGCTTTGGCATACTCGCTTTCAACATCAGTTTTACTATCTATTATTTTTATACGTTTATTTAAATCTAAATTATTAATGAGATTTTGAATATCGGGCTTTAATATACCATTGCCTATAATCTTAAGATTCCAGTTATTACATTCTTTCGCAAGCATTGAAAATGCCATTATCAAAGACTCTAAGTTTTTTTGCTTATCAAAACGCGAAACGCAGAGTAAAGTGTACTGTTTTCCATTTTTTAAATTGACTTTTGCGATTTCTCTAGCAGGCTTTACAGGATTTGGTATTGCAACTATTTTTTTTCTTAAATAAAACGGATATCCAGATTTATAAGCGCTAAATTGAGTAACTATTTTTTTTGCTAAAAAAAATAGATTAAGGTGTAAAAATTTGGAAATTTTACTAAGCTTGATTGAGTACATAATTGGTGAGTTTCTTTCAGCTGCAATTAACTTTGTTTTACTAAGTAAACATGATGCATAGACAACCTTATCCCCTCCCATAACAAAGCCTATAAATACGTCAGATTTGATTGACTTTAAGAGACTGGTTAGTTTTATAAGCTTTGCCAACTTACCAAATGAATCATTTCGAAAACCAATTTTATGCCATAGAACCCTTTTGTTTATTGTATAAAAAATTTTTGAGGTTGGCCTGTCCAAGCTAATTAAGTGAACTATATGCCCATTACTCACTAGCTTATTAGAAAGCCAAACAACGGAGCGCTCAGCGCCACCTGCACTATTTTCTAATTTAAAAAAATATAAAGAAACAATCATAATGTTTTCTTGAGTTTGGTTTTTTAGTTAAATTAGATGATTTAAAAACACAAAAAAGTTTGCACTACTTAATAGCGCGAACAAAAAATGCCGTAGCAAACTGCTCATAATTATTTTTTATATCTAATTTGTTAAGTTTTCGACATTTTAAATAAAAATATAATAAGTCTATTAGCAGATTTATTTTCATACGAAATTTCTTTGCTGGACCAGGCATGCCAGAAACTGAAGCAGCTGTTGAAAACGGCCCCCAAGCAAGAGGAATTATATTAATTTCACGGAAACCATAGTAATTTAGAGTTTGTCGATACCAGCTTGGCGTAGGGCGAAAAAAATCATCTGGATGACCATGAATTGGGAACAAAAAAGGCGTTGTAATTAAAACAGTTCCGCCGGGTTTAAGTATTCGATAAAATTCGAAAATAAGTTTGGATGGCTCGTAAATATGTTCAATAGTATTAAATGAAATTACTGTATCAAATTTATTTTTTAAATTTGGAATAGGATCGCCAGCTTTTATTAACCAAGTCGGTTCTATTATTTGATCAATGTTTATAGATTTATAGCTTTTACAGTTAATATTTTTTATATAATGACTTTTGCTGCCGCCTCCAAAATCAAGAACATCTCCAAGATTACCTAAGCTATTCAAAATTTCATACTGAAGACTTCTTGTAAGGCTATTAACTGATAGGCTATTAAGTAACGATCGAAATCTCCTAAAACTTGGCGAGAGAGCCATAAGTTTATTAGAATTTATCACTTATTTAATGTGATTTCAAAAAGTGTGCCATAAGCAAATAGGTTTGGCCATTTATCTGCCAAATAACGCTCTAAAGGTTCGCTAATCAATTTAGTGCGGGACCTGATCGGGAGAATCATCTGATGAGAAACACTGTGTCCAACAGTATTAGCTTTTACAAAAGACAAGGCTTCGCTGTATGAAAGAATCCACTTGTGGCGATCAAGCAAAGGAATCTCTGGGAAATTATATTTCCCAGAGATTCCTTTGCCCCTCAAGAATCTAAGGCGAAATTCAATATAATACATATTCGGCAAAGAAATTATGACGGCTTTTCTTGAGATCCTAATTAATTCCTTAATTGCTCCATGCGGATTTTCTAAATGCTCAAGCACATCAAGAGCAGCAATAATATCAAATGAGTTACTATCAAAAGGAAGTTTTTTCTCAAGATTACATTCAAAAACATCATCGCCTGGAATTATGTCTGCTCCATAATATTTCTTGCATCCTAAAAGCAAAGGATGCAGGTCTTTTGTTCTACATCCCACATCCAATAACGTATAGTTAGAATATTTTTTATTTATACGATCTGCACAAATTTTTAATCTTGCCGCAATCATTTAGAATTTGCCTTTCTAGAAAATATTTTCCTTGCTGTAACCGAATTCAGGAAGTCAAGTGATGGATTTTTTTTATGTCGATTCATTATCTCTGGAAAGGTGCCTCGTATCCGATCTCGATAAGCAGCAAACTCTTCTGGGCTTGACAAAGTGCCATCTTGTGAAATTTTAGATTGAGTTAGGGATAGAAGAAAGCTCGGAAGCAACATAAATATTCGAAATAAAAAAAGCTTCATTGAGTAAAAGTGTCGCTTATTTAATTCATATCTAAAATATCTTAACAGCCCGACACCAGAACGAAAATCATTTATCATATGATCAAGCGTATCAAAAAAGTTCTTTTTTAACCTAAGACCAGGAGACTTAGGTAGACGAACTATGAAATCAATATGATCCAAAGGAATCCAAGCCTTTATCTTGGCCATTCTTGACCATAAGTTTCTATCTTCTCCTCTGTATAAATTGAGGTAAGGTCCATGAGCCAGTAGAAAATCTTTTTTAGCCATATTTATATGCTGACCGCTTAATAAAATATCATTTTTAAAACAACTTTGTATTTTATGAAATATCTTAATAAAATCGTTAAGATAAGATCCAAAAATATCATCGCAATCAAGATGAAGTAAAACATAATCACCATAGGCTTCCTTAATGCTGATATTTCTTGTATATCCAAGTTTTCTGTGTCGATCCCTTGCCAAGGATATAATTCGAATTTTTCCATAAATTTTTTTAACGCGCTCTGCAACCGCAATACTTTGATCAGTTGAACCGTCATCCACAAAAACAATCTCAGTATTTTCATTTATTTGCGAAACTAAAGAAGTTAAAGATGCTTCAATAGTATCAGCCATATTAAAATTACAGATACAAATTGAGTATTTAGGTTTGTTCGAAAAGACTAATTTATTATTCATAACTGTGCTTTATTATTGACTTGTAAGAATTAATTTCTTAAGGCAATTAAATCATACTTAAAAACTTTTAATTGATACCCGTTGTCTTTTAGATAATATAGCAACGACGCTCTGTCATTTTGACTAAGGTTTTTGTGTTCTATCATTATTATTCTAGGTGTGTATTTTTTGAGATTGAGAGACATAAGAACTTTTAAATCATGCCCTTCTGCATCAATATGTAAAAGATCTAACGAGTTGCCAATAATATCTTTATTTTGCTCGATACAATCATCTATAGTAGTAGTCTCAACTTCAATTTCTTCTATGTAGTTAATTAGCTTCCCATCAAATGCTCGCGTAATATTGGCTCTATCAAATGACCCAAGCTGATCGCACCATTTTGGAATGCCAACAATTGCTTTCGCAGCATCAGGCGATACACAATAAAATTTCATCGCGCTTATTTTTTTATCCGAAATAGCAACATTAATAGTACGAATGTTTTGATTTCTAGAATATAGCTTTTTCAATTTCTCAAAAACATATGGCACTGGCTCGATTAACAAACCTTTCCACTTGTATCTTATAATATTTTTTCTAAGTGGGTCAGATGAGATTCCATCATTTGCTCCGACTTGAATAAAAGTGATATTCTTTTTAGGCAAGATTTTTTGTAAATAAGTTTGCAACATCAATGCTTCAGCTTTTTGTCCTGCTCTAATCTGCCTTGTTCTCTTTGAAAAAAAATTAAAGATACCTAGCGACAAGCTATAGACTAAGTGGTTCTTTTTTAAAATTAACTTAGCCAAAACCTTAATATTTACAAGAATTTTTCTCGCTAAACCTTCCAGCTCTTGGATTGATGGCCAATCCATAAAATTTCCCAAAGAAACTTGTAAGGGATAGTTTATTAATCGCAAAAATTTGCGGTGTTTAAACACATGTCTAGTAGGGCCGTAATTTCTCTTAATAGCTTGCCCTAACAAGACTGATGAGATTAGATCATGCCACTGTGGCAGTAAAGCCTCAAACGAAAAGTATTTATGTATATACTCACGCCCTGCCTTGCCCATTTTAAAAGCTAATTCAGGGTTTTTGATTAGTTTGCTGATGTTAGCAGCTAAGTCCTTATGCGTTTTACCAAGCAACCCGGTTATGTTATTTTGAACGCTATTTAGTAGCGCATAATATGCGCCGGAAACAACTGCCGTTCCAGCTGCAGAAAATTCAAGTGCGCTTACACAACATGTCTCGGTTTGACCAGTTGGATTAGCAACCCCAACAGAAGATCGCATGATTATATTATTTTTCTCATGTCCCATTTGTCCATGCAGGGTAACGGATGGTAATAGCTTTCCCTTGGAGTCCGTCAAATATTTAACAATATATTTTTCTTCATACTCTTCAGAAGCAACTTTAAACCGACCCGTTGGCCTGCCCTCCCCATAAATCTTGGTGGAACCTATAACGGAGAGCTTGGCTTCAGGGCATTTCTTTATTATTTCTGGCCAAGCCTGAGCTAGGATATGAAATCCTTTTTGGGGCGTCAGAGCCCCTAAATATGTAACTAAGTTAGGGTCTTTGAGAAGCCTGTCTGCACCATCGTATGCTTTTGTCTCAACGGCATTATTTAAAACTACAAGTTTTTTATATGCTTTTGTATCTATTATAGAGTCATACTGCTCTTTTCCGACACATACTAAAGCTTTCAGAAATTGGCATTTTGACAATGCTCTAATATGCTCAGGAGAAGGTGTCAATTGTGCAACTCCGATTGACTTTAATTGCAGCTCATCTAGCAGATTGAGTATGAACTTTTCTTCATTAATTCTTGTTCGGAATATAAACACCTCACAACCTAATTTTTTTGCAAGAATTGCAGCGTCAGAAATATCTTTAACTTTCTTAACATTTAATCCATCGGGCATTTTTCCTACTTTCTCCAAAAATAGGAAAGGATGATAATCATTGCCATAGTATTTTTTTAAATAGAAGGCCAGCGCCACAGGTAAATACTCTGAATATCCCACACCTGGATTTCCAAGCTCAATTTTCTTAAAATTTGTGGATGGAATGTCTCTATTATTAAGATATAAAGCTATTTTTATTTTCAAAAACTTCTCCTTAGATCTGCATAAATTGCTTGCAAACTTTCAATGAGCATGTGAGGTAAGGCAGAAGGTCTTTGAAAAAAGGCGTCTCCGTATCCATTATAAAAATCTTTTGTCATTATATTTTTATCGTGATTAGCCCAGCCATCATAAGAATGATGAGATGAATTATTAGGCTTACTCAATATTTGATACCAGCCCATTTCAGCTGGATGAAGTCTTTTAGATTCATTTAGATAATCTACGTAAGCGGGGTTAAGAAAGCTAGCAGGATGAATAATTATTTGATCCACTAACCATTCATGGTGAGCTTCGCCTATATTGGTTGCAAAAGCTTTTAACTTATGAAAGGATCTTTTTTTTGTTGCTGTTATGGCATTAATTCTATTATTTTCATAGGTGTCAATTAAAAATGTTTTAAAATCAGCATTGTTACTGATCCATACATCAAAACGTGTCCGAACGATTACATCGTACTGATGAAGAAAATGCTTGCAAAGCCATGCATGAATAAGTAATTGTTTTGTATGATTTTTACTCCAATCCCAAAATTTATTTCCGCCAGCTAAAATAAAATCCCTAGTTGAGGCATACCGGTTTGATTCCCAGTATTTCTTAGGAATGTCATAAGGGTGATAATTTATAGTTGGCTCATGAAAGAAACAGCAGTTTTGGTTGGGAAAATTTTGTTGGAATATTTCCTTAAAACTATCCCATGTGGCGTAATAAAAATCACATTCAGGAAAATGTTCTTTTAATCTATTGTTATTTTTTAGAATACTTGTATTTTGGTTGTTACTAACACATTGACCAGATATACAAACTGCAACTTTCATTTAAATTTTATTATTAAAATCTTTGTTATTTTTTTGACATAAATCAAGAAAATTATTCAAGTCTTCTGGCGATCCCATACCATGCATTGAAGTTTTGCTGACATTATAAATACCTATTTTTTTCCCTTTTTTAATTAAGTAATTGTAAGTTGGGCAAGTATAGTATTCATTATTAACACGATCTTGATTTAATATCATCTCTATTGCTGCATCAACAAAATCCGCTCCTCGACTAAAAAAATAAATTCCTACGGTAGCAAACTCAGAAATTACTTCTTTTTCTTTTACCTCTTGCACCCTCCCATTGATATCAACACGAGCGAAGGACCATTTCGGATTTCGTGAATCGTCTATAAAAGTCATAATAGATCCATCTAATTGATTAAATCTACAGTCATTAATAAATTCCTGGAGGCTGAAGTCTACTATTTGATCTGAATTTGCAATTAACAATGGAGTCTCGTTATCTATTATGGAGCGCGCAAAAAGAACAGAACATGCAGTTCCTTCTGTTAAAGCTTCTATCTCTACAAAGGTAACTTTGTATTGTTGTTTAATCTCGTGGACAATTTGCGCCTCAGCTTGCAAATGTTCTCGGCGAGCTACGAGTATATAATTTGCATTTGGAAAATTTAAATTCTCTAAAACTCTCAGAATCATTGGTTTGCCAGCCACATCAATAAAAGGCTTGTTTTTTAAATATCCTGCTTTATTAAAACGACTGCCTGAACCGGCCATAGGTATCAAAATATTAATCATAATCCCACTTCATATTTATCATTGATCGCGCCAGGATATTTGACTACAGTGGTAACTGTGTCTTCGAGTGCTTCAAAATCACTAATATCGAATGGATCAAGAATTACTATATCACCCGAATTGTAATCTACGCCATTCATTCGTACTTTTCCAGAAACAATTACCGTTATTTCAGTCGCAATTTTATGATAATGACGATCCTCTTTATCACCTAACTTGTAATACTTTACTGCAACTTCAATACTAGAAGTTTTAAGCGCTGTAGGTTCAAAATTTCCGATAAACCATCCTTTGTGCATTTCACCTAACTTTACCTTTCTCAATTCAAGCACTCCTATTTCAAATCATTTTTAATTAGCGCTTCAAAATCTTTTATCTTTTGGGGAGAGTAAAAAGTATGATATTTGTTGTTATCAATATTTAATGTGCTAATTTTTTTATTATCAAGAATCATTTGATTAAGAACAGGTGCAATATAATAATTTCCTTTTACATTCTCATTTTTGCGAATCATCCTCATAGCAGCTTCAACAAAATCATTTCCTTTGTGAAAATAATATAAACCAGCTATTGCTTGACGACTAATTGGCTGTTTTTCAGATACTTCTATTGCTATACCATCTGAATTTGTTTTAATATAAGACCATCTTGGATGAACTGAATCAAATGTCACGACACCGCCATCAAAGAATTCAAAACCACCTATTAGATTACAAATATCCTCATCAAATATTTGATCGCTATTTGATATTAGAAGAGGTGAATCATTTGCTATTTCATCAATTGCCATAAGAGCGCTACAAGCAGACCCTTTTGTTTCTTGTGTCAGCCGAATAATTTTACAATTATTGTTTGTTAAAATATTGAGAGTTTTATCAAGATAAAATTTATTGCAGTCATCATCATTAAGTATGAAAATAAATTTTATTTTTTTAGATACAGTGCTTAAATTATTTAAAACAAGTTGAATTATTGTTTTGGAGAAAATTTCTATTAATGGTATTGGATAAGGATAATCTTGATCAGAAAAATATTGATTTTTACCAGCCATGGGAATAAGAATATTAATCATCATGAACCTTTCTCAATACGCCTAATAGTATTAATGATATTATAATAATTGACTTCTTCTACAGTTCTTACCTCCATTACAAACGCACCGCTTCGACGTGCTGCTTCGATTCCATGCTCGTTATCTTCAATAATTAAAACTTCCTTAGGGCTGAATCCAAGATATGATATAGCTTTGGTATAAATCTCTGGATCAGGTTTGGCCATTTTTACGTCTTCATTTGAAAAGAAAAAATCTAAATATTTAATTAATTCCGCTTTTTCGAGCATAGCCCTGACAGTTTCCTTAATAGAATTGGAAGCAACAGCCAAACGGTAACCATCGCACTTTAGTTTTGATAATGCATATTCATGATGAAAGCAAGGTTTGCATTTGGTATGAACTAGTTCCATTGTATAAATTTGCTTCATTATGTTTACAAAGTTGTGTAATTTCTCTGGAAAGCCTCTTTCTTCGGTTAAGATTTCAAGCTTTTTTTTGGTTGGTAAACCATCGTATGTAACCAAATGATCATATCTGCTAATACTTAAACCAAATAGCATCAAGGATTTATTCAAGGATTCATAATGCCATTCTTTCGCATCAATTAGTACACCATCCATATCAAATATAATCGCTTTAATTTTATGCACTGAAAAAATCTCTCGCCAATTCTGGGAAATCAGTACACAAAGATATTGAATCGTTTAGTCCAATTTTTTTTTCAATGTGCCTATAATGCTCCCATTCATTATGATAAGTTCGACCATGTAATTCTGGGGATATTATGCATAAACTTTTACCCGCCAAAATATGCTCTTCAATAATTTGGTCATTCAGCCAATGACTTTCAAATTCATCAAGCAACACTCCTTTTGCTCGAGGATAATAAGAAGGAACAGTTTCATACTCGCTTTGCCTGGTGTAAACAAGCATATCGTGCTTCAAATAGCTTAAACTGTCTGGAACTGACATATCGAAGACAAAGTAATTTTCAATTTGAAATGTATCGAGGTGTTGTTTAAGTTTTGCTTGAAGCCCATCTGATTTGATGTTTAATGCTAATTTGGGTTGCCTCGGAAATTGACGATATAACTCAAAAAGAATTTCTAGAGGAGCATTGGCAGAGGTTGCTGGATCATGAGAAATAACTAGATTACCATTAAAATCTCTCACATCTGTTTCAATTCCAAAATTATGCGAAAAACTTCTTTCAAAAGAAATAACACTATTTTTCTCAAATTCAGATAGCCAATAACCACGATGTGAAATAATATTCATCCATTTTTTCTCATTAAAAACAACCTAAAAAAACCTGCTAATCCATATCCTACTAAAAATCTAAATTTATTTACAGCTCACTAAAAACATCCTTAGACAACAAAGAAAACTTTGAATTGCAATTAGAGGAGAGCTCTTCATAGGTTCCACTTTCAATAATAATACCTTTTTCGATAATATAAATACTGTCTAGGTCTTTAAGGCAATAGAAGCGATGTGTCACGATTAATAGTGTACAATTTAAGGAATAAGTATTCAAATTTTTATATAGAGCTGCCTCTGTCTGCAAATCCAAGGCGCTTGTGGCTTCATCTAAAATTAAAAAACGTGGCTCTTTAAACAATTCTCTTGCAATCATAAGTCGCTGTCTTTGACCGCCTGATAAATTTACGCCTCGGTCGCCCACAAGAGTTAAATACTTATTCGGCAATGACTCAATAAAATCATGAATAAAAGCAATTTTTGCTGCTTTTATAATTTTTTCTCTAATTTCAATGTCGCTATCAAAATCACCTGCCCATAATGAAATATTGCTCGCGACCGAATCATCAAATAAAATACCATCTTGACTTACAAAACCTATTTGTTTTCTCCAGCTAGATTTCTCAATATCAATTGTACTAATCCCGTCAATTCGAATAGTCCCAGAAGCTGGATCCTGAAGTAGAGTTAGCAAATCAATTAAAGTTGATTTTCCAGAGCCTGACTTTCCGATAATTGCAATTTTTCTAGCAAAAGGAATATTTAAATTAATATTTTTTAAAGCAATATCTTTTCTGGAATCATATTTAAATGTAATATTTTCTAATGTTATGTCTTGAGAAAATTCTTTTAATTCAGCCAAGCCATTTTTTTCGGTATTCGATTGTAGATTATTAATTTCCTTGTTAATATTTTCAATATCTCCTGCAAAATTAAGCGCACCCTGAAGACCTAGTTGGACTGACATTATAGTTTGAAACCCCCTATAAAGAAGAGCGATGGAAACAAATGCTGATTCAACTGGGGAAGAAAATAAAATATGATGAATTAATAACATAAAAATTACTGTAAAAACTCCCAGAGGCTCTTTAATTGCATAAGTAATTGAGCCTGCAATACCTGACTTGATCTGTTGTTTTCCGTAAGTCCCGATAGCATTAAATACTTTATTTAAAACATTTTTAGAACAACCTGTTGATACTAAATATTTATGTGAGTTAAGTAACTGCAATGAAATTCTTGAGGTCTTGCTAGACTCCTCAGTATTTGCTAAAGATAACAATTTGACGTGGGAGTTTAAATTCTTAAAAAGAAGCCCTAAGCCTAAAGATATAATAAGCATTATTACTGCATATCTCCAACCAATATAGCAAGAAAATATAAAATAAATTAATCCGCTAATTAGACTTGCATATATCTGAGAAATACCTTGAAACCCCTGTAAAGCTCGATCAACTTGATTATTAATTACATTTATATAGCTACCAGCATCCTTTTTTATAAAAGAAGAATGATTCATATATGCATAACCTTCTGCTAGCCTGGACTTTAATAAAATCAATAAATTTCCTCGCAAATAAGCAATTGAAGAAAGCGAAGCGAAGTAAGTTAATGCTTTTAATATAAACAAAAAAATTATTACAATGGCTATTAAAAACAAAGAGTGTTCATAAAAGAAATTTTGGATTAGATTTAATCCATCAATAGGAATCTTTTCACTAGAATAAATTGAGGAAAAATTTGATATCTTATTTGAATTTTTATTTTCAAGTATTATTATTCCAAGAAATGGCATTAAAGCAATCAAACCAATACTTTCCAATATTGCCGAAATTCCAGATAAAAAAAAGATTAAAAATGCTCTACGACCTGCATAAGAATAGAATGTTTTAGAGTATTTAAAAACGTCTAGATATTGTTTTAGCATAATTTTATTCTTAAACAAAAAAAAGTAATTTATCTTTTGCTGTCATTATTAATCAATTTTCCATGCACTTCTTCTTGCCTCTTCGATATAATCAGAAAGATTTTTAGAAGGCCGCCACCCGAGAGATTTTGTTTTTTCAACAACTACGTCCGCTGACATTCTATTACCCCTTCTCTCATCGACCATTTTAGTCTCGCCACCAAACATTTTTGCAACTTCGATTATCGAGAATGCTTCTGAGCTTCCAATACCATATTCATCTCCATATCCATTTTCACCAACTAGAATTAAGCCAGAAACAATATCTTCAACATGAGTAAAATTTCTCTTTTGCTCTCCAGGGGCCACTATGGTCAGCGGCTCATTATTTCGCATTTTTTCAACAAATAGCCCTATAAGGGTTGCATACTTTCCAGTAGAAATCTCTCTTTTCCCATAAGCATTGTAAAAATAAACTATCGCATAAGGTAAATCAAACCATTTCCCAAAATTCTCGACTAATTCTGTATTGCTTGCTTTAGTCCAGCCATATGGACTTTGACTTCGACCGAGGCCTCCATCGCCAAATTTAGTGCTACTTCCTGCATAAACAATCTTTGTGGCATGTGCTCGACAGAATTGTAATACTGCAAATGTTCCTTGTTTATTGAACTCCCAAACCTTGTGTATATCATCAAAGCTTTGCTCAACCCTTGAATACTCTCCTAAATGGTAGACAATATCTGGTGAGAACTTTATGTGTTTTCCGATATCAACAGTTGAACCATTTATATAATTTACTCCGGGGATATGATTGTCTGTGGAACCAGAAGAGTAATTATCAAGAGACCAAATTTTATAGTTTTCATTTTTACTTAATGCTTCACAAAGATTACTTCCAATAAATCCTGCGCCGCCAGTTACTAAAATTTTCATATCAAACCTTCATAGTAAAAATAAAAAAATACTATATAAGCTCTTAAAGTTAATTTAGGCTTAGATGTTTTCTAACTTAAATCAAAAGAAGCTACTTATAAATTACATATATAAATAAAAAACCTTTATTTAAATACATAATAATATTATGTTATAACCTTAAGTCCGATGAGCTTACAGGGAGTATATACTTCAAGTCATATAAGATATGCTTTTCTTTGCATAGGGAACGAATTTCGGACACATTCATAGCTTTGAATTCCAAATGAGCCACCGCTAAAATTATTGCATCATATCTAAATTGAATTAGCTCATCTCTATCTAAATTTTTTAGCTGATATTCATTTAAAACTTCATTTTTTGATACCCATGGATCATGAATATCAACTTCGCAACCAAATTCCCTTAATTCATTAACTATATCTATAACTTTAGTATTCCTGCAATCAGGGCAATTTTCTTTAAAACTAAATCCCATAATTAAAACTTTTGAGTTTTCAATTGCAATATTTTTATTGATCATAGCTTTAATAAGCTGCGAAGCAACATAATTTCCCATGCCATCATTTAAACGACGTCCTGCAAGAATAACTTCGGGGTGATATCCAATAGATTGAGCTTTGTGGGTAAGATAATAAGGGTCTACACCTATGCAATGACCTCCGACAAGGCCTGGGCGAAATGGAAGAAAATTCCATTTAGTGCCTGCAGCACTCAAGACCTCTTCCGTATCTATATGTAATTTATTAAAAATAATCGCCAATTCATTAATAAATGCAATATTAAGATCGCGCTGCGTGTTTTCGATGACTTTAGCAGCCTCAGCAATTCTTATATTTTTAACTAGGTAAGTTCCAGCCAAAATTATTTCACTATATAATTGATCCACTAAATTAGCTGCTTCTATTGTAGATCCAGATGTTACTTTTTTTATATTTACAAGACGATGTTCTTTGTCACCAGGGTTTATTCTTTCAGGACTATAACCACAATAGAAATCTACATTAAATTTTAATCCAGAAGATTTTTCAAGGATTGGCACACAGACTTCTTCAGTAGCTCCTGGATAAACGGTTGACTCATAGATAATTAAATCATCTTTTTTTAAAATTTTACCTATGGATTCACTCGCCTTAACTAAGGGATTAAAATCAGGTTGATTATATTTATCTATTGGTGTTGGAACAGTAATAATGAAACAATTACAATTTTGAAGCTGAGAAAGATCACTAGTATAAATTAGTTCCGAAGCTTCTTTAAGTTCCTCAAACTGAATTTCTAAGGTCTTATCTACCCCTGATCTCAGTTCATTAATACGAAGAGGGTTTATATCAAAACCCACTACGGATCTCTTTTTTCCAAATTCAACTGCAAGTGGAAGGCCGACATAACCCAATCCAATAATAGCTAATTTAAGATTTTTCAATAAATGCATGTTGTTAATTGCTCTATTATGTTTTTAAAGTTTTTTATGAGTTAAATCTATTTTTAGCGCACTATAGCATTGATAGAATTGAACGAGTGTCTTAATTATCTGTTATCTTAACATCTTGGCGAGAATCAATATCATCGAAAAAAACTAGATTTATTATCGCTGCGATAAAAAGGCCTTCCTTTGAAAAGTTGAAATTAAATACCAAAAAAACAAGTAAAAAAACAAAAAAAATCCAATTGATATAAAAACAAAGTTTTCTTTTTGATAAGCTATTAAAATTGAAAGCAAAGGAAATAACCAAATAAAAATCATTAATGGTGCAACTAATGGATTAGCTATTTTTTTAAGCTCCTTCTTTCTTTTTAAAAAATAAAAAAGCTTTAAATGCATATGTGCAATGTCAGGCTTTGTAACTGATATTTGATTTAAAAGTCTCCTAGTAAAACTAAAGCTTGCTTCCATTAAAGGGTAAGAAAGTATGAGAACGGCAAGCCAAGGAGTTAAGTCTGGATGTCTTCCAAAGAAAATGATGGTAATTACGCTAAGAAGAAAACCTAAACTGTAGGCCCCTAAATCACCAAGAAAAATTTTACCGCATGGATAATTAAAAATTATAAAAGGTAAAAATAATAAGATTAAATTAAATGTAAGTTCAAAGATCAATTGATCTGAAGTTGTATGAGCCAAGAATGAAAGAGCACCTAATATTGCAAGAGCAGAAAATCCACATAATCCATGAACACCATCAATCAAATTCATTCCATTCGCTGCAGTTATAATACCTAGGATTAACACAATAAAAATGCCAATCTTGAATGACAACAACTTTGTAACCAATGGAATATCATGAAGGTCTGGAAGAGGGCCGGAATATATTAAAAAAAATAAGCATGCTGAAAATATTAAGGCAATGAATCGATTCTTTGGTTTTGTGTTATGAAAAAGATCTTCTTTGAGCGCAATTAAAAAAACCGGGGCTAAAGAAATAAGAGCAGTTTTTAACATTGAACTTGCTTCGTTCTCTTTAAAACTAAAAGCAAAAATAATCAAAGATATTATATAAACTAAACCTCCCAATCTCGGGGTCTCTTGTTCATGAATTCGCTGAATAGCTTGGTATTGTTTTAACCCAAGTTTTAAATAAATCTGACTTTTCCAAACGTAGACAATCATTTGGCTTATAACTAAATTAAACAAAATTAAAGTTATGATGTATGAATTAAACTCAAACATATCAATATCAATCTTTCTTAAACTTTAAAATACATTAAAAATCAACATCATTAATATTTTTTTCTAACCGATCTTTCTCGGAGATAATCAAATTATCCGTTTTTGGCCAATGAATATCAATTAACGGATCATTCCAATGAATAGATTTTTCATAATCCTTACAATAAGGTGCTGTAATTTTGTAAAGAAGTTCTGAATGCTCAGATAAGGTTAAAAATCCATGTGCGAATCCTTCTGGTATCCAAACCTGTTTTTTGTTTTCAGCAGATAAAATTTGTGTCACATATTTGCCAAATGTTGGCGAAGACTTTCTTATGTCTACCGCAACATCAAAAACTTCACCTCGAATCACTCTTACAATTTTTCCTTGAGCATGCGGAGCTATTTGATAGTGCAATCCGCGCAACACATCTTTAAAAGACTTTGTATGATTATCCTGAACAAAAGATACCTCTAAAGAGGTTATCTCTTTAAATTTATTTAAATTGAAACTTTCAAATAAAAAACCTCGGTCATCTTCAAATACCATAGGCTCAATAAGTAATACATCAGGGATATCTAAAGGTGTGATCTTCATTTATTTAATATGGCTTTAAGCGTTAGAAAGGATTAATACTCTTTATCTTTATATCAAGCCCAGCCTCACTTCAGCTCAGCCAAAAACCAATAATAGCTAAATTAATACTTTGCAATTTCAATCACTTCATACTTTGAAATAGTTACGATACCATGCAACGAATCTTTCAACTCCTTCTTCAATGGAAGTAGTAGGTTTAAAATCAAAATTAGTAACCAAATCATCAACATTTGCAAATGTGTCTGGGACATCGCCTGGCTGAAGAGGTAAAAGCTCTAAAGTTGCTTTTTTACCCAAGATAGCTTCTAAAACTTTTATATAGTCTAATAATTCAACCGGGTTGTTATTTCCAATATTGTAAACTCTCCATGGCGCCTTACTAGTTCCTGGATCAGGTAAATTTCCATCCCAAGATAAATTAGAAGTAGCTGGTTTATCAACAACCCTAATTACTCCATTTACAATATCATCTATATATGTGAAGTCTCGGCGATGCTTTCCAAAATTAAACACTTGGATTGAATTACCCGCGAGAATTGCTTTAGTAAATTTAAATAGCGCCATGTCTGGACGTCCCCATGGTCCATAGACAGTAAAGAAACGTAATCCAGTCGTAGGTAGGCCGTAAAGATGGCTATATGTATGAGCCATTAATTCATTAGCTTTCTTGCTCGCAGCATACAGACTTAAAGGATGGTCAATATTCTGATGCACAGAAAATGGCATCTTTGTATTTGCACCGTAGACGCTTGAACTACTTGCATAAACTAAATGATCAACACCATAGTGACGGCAACCTTCCAAAATATGTGTAAACCCGACAATATTACTATCAATATAAGCATATGGGTTTTCAATCGAATAACGAACACCTGCCTGGGCGGCTAGATTAATTACACGTTGCGGTTTGAAGGTCTTAAAGATCTGATCTATGGCTTGACGATTTGCAATATCGATCCGGAAATGAGTGTAATTTGGATGTTCTGCAAAAAGCGTTAATCGCGCTTCTTTGATGGCAGGGTCGTAATAGTTGTTGTGATTATCTATACCCACGACCTCGTCACCACGCGCAAGCAGTTGCAAAGTAACTGCTGAACCAATAAAACCAGCGGAGCCAGTAACTAAAATTTTCATAGTCTAAATTTGATAACCTCTTAATTATGAATTGAAGTGGTTTTAAGCATAGCTACTAACTCTTCTTCCCAAGTGGGAAATTCTAGCATGAAGGTCTTTTTAATTTTTGTCTTATTAAGTCTAGAATTCATGGGACGTTTTGCTGCTGTTGGATACTCATCACTTGAGATCAATTTAATATCTTTTGATGTCATTGTCGTTTTTAATCCTAAGCCCATTGCTTCATCAGTTATAAAACATGCATATTGATGCCAGTTAGTTTCACCCTCAAGAGCTAGATGGTATGTCCCAAAATCTTTAAAATTAGGTTCAATTAAAATAGTTTTTACAATTTTGTAAGTCGCATTTGCAATCGCATCAGCTGAAGTTGGTGTACCCTTTCGATCATTTACAACATTTAAAGATGATTTTTCTTGAATAAGTCTTAATACCCTTTTTAAAAAATTCTCCCCATGACTACTAAACACCCAACTTGTTCTCAAGATAATATGTTTTTTGTGGTCACGAACAGCCTCTTCGCCCTTCCACTTCGTCTCACCATAAACGGATTGAGGATTTGCTTGATCAGTCTCCACATAGGGTTCATTTTTTAAACCATCAAATACGTAATCTGTTGAAAAATGAATCATAGGGATATTAAGTTGAGATGCTTTTTCTGCTAAAACCATAGGGGCTTCTGCGTTTACTTTACGGGCTAATTCAATCTCTGTTTCTGCCTTATCAACGTCCGTATAAGCTGCGGCATTAACAATCATATCGGGCTTAATTTTTTCAATAAATATTCTAATCGCATCAGAGTTTTCTAAATTAAGCTCATTTCGATTTGTCGCAATCACCTCACCTATTGATGCTAATTTTTTATGGAGCGCGAAACCTACTTGACCGTCTTTACCTGTGAGTAAGATTTTCATGAATACTGTTTTTGAACCCAATCTTGATATTCACCTGATACAACATGATTCACCCATGTTTCATTTTCTAAATACCAAAGAACCATTTTACGAAGACCGGATTCAAAAGTTTCTTGAGGCTTCCAGTTGAGTTCGCTTTCTAGTTTAGAAGCATCGATCGCGTATCGCTTATCGTGACCCGGCCTATCTTTAACAAAAGTGATTTGATCGGTATAACTTTTTCCATCTGATTTTGGTTTTAATTCATCTAAAATAGCGCATAAAATTTCAACGACTTCTAAATTCGTTTTTTCATTCCAACTACCAACGTTATATGTTTCGCCAATGTGTCCTTGTTTTAAAATTTCGCGAATCGCACTGCAGTGATCTTTCACATATAGCCAATCACGGATTTGTTGACCATCGCCATAGATAGGTAAAGATTTATTATTTAAAGCATTCAAGATACATAAAGGGATCAATTTTTCTGGAAATTGGTAAGGGCCATAATTATTAGCAGAATTAACTGTCAAAACTGGCAACTTATAAGTCTGAAACCACGCCCGGACCAAATGATCACTTGCAGCTTTACTGGCACTGTATGGGCTATTAGGTTTATAGGGGTCTTTTTCATTCGAAGGATGATCAGATGCATGAAGTGATCCATAAACCTCGTCTGAGGATATATGTAAGAAACGAAAATCTTGTTTTAAATTTTGATCTAGATCATTCCAATAACTTCTGGCAGATTCAAGTAAATTGTATGTGCCCACAATATTGGTCTCGATAAAATCTTTTGATTCATGAATCGAGCGATCTACGTGGCTTTCAGCTGCGAAGTTTAAAATTGCTCTAATCTTGTATTTTTTTAAAAGACTTGAGACTAAATCACGATCCCCAATATTTCCCTGAATAAAATGATGATGAGTATTGTTGTTTAAAGAAAATAAATTTTCTAAGTTTCCTGAGTAGGTTAATAAATCCAAAGAAACCACACCCTCTTCTGATTGACCAAACCAATCCAAAACAAAATTTGAGCCAATAAAACCTGCAGCACCTGTCACGAGAATAGTCATGGGGTTAATTCTATCATCATGACTAATGCAGGATTGGGCTTTAGGATAAAAAAACCACCTATTGGTGGCTTCTTACTCTAACTAAGGTGTGGTGGAGCTGCACAAAATGGGATTGCTTTGTTTTCCCGAATTTAATCAATAGCATGTGGGTTTTGCGAACCCCTTCTACCCACAAAACTACCCACAAAAAATTAGGATGGGTTTTTGATGCCCTGCTCCAGATGATAGGGGTATTTTAGCAGGGTTGGTTTAGGGTGGGAGTTTTTTCAAATTGCCTATTTTTTTACTAACTATAGTCTACGCTTAAGTGGTAGGCTTAAGGTTATATACCTTTTAGTCTAATCCTCATCATTCTTGTTCATGAGTTTTTTCCAAAAACTTTAAAGAAAATTTTATATGGCAACACGCACAATTCAAAAAATATTATTTATTTTAATTTTTATCTTTCCTATTGGTGTCAAGGCTGATCCAGCTTGCTCATCTGTTATTTCATTATCAATCACGATAAGCTCAATATGTGAAATTCCCTCTTCAGGTCTCACCATAACGAATAGTGGAACACTTAATGCTGGAGGATCTTATCTTATTAATGACGGCTCAAGCTCAGGCTCTTTCACAAATAACGGTGTAGTTAACCTTTCAAGTCCTTATGCAATACTGCTTGATCAGGGAAGCTTTAACTTTACAAATACAGGGATCATAAATGCGACTGCAAATTATGTAATCTGGATTAATGGTGCAACTATTGGTACATTCTTGAATTCAGGTTCAATCAATGGCTCGTCAA